>Ga0181416_1000068_pt1 | contig 24258 bp, 43 predicted proteins | sample 39SPOviralmetaG_FD_130141 | JGI IMG/M metagenome (GOLD analysis project Ga0181416, IMG submission 130141) | Marine viral communities from the oligotrophic San Pedro Time Series (SPOT) site, San Pedro Channel, CA, USA - 39 SPOT_SRF_2013-01-16 | ecosystem: Environmental > Aquatic > Marine > Strait... | reverse complement strand
TCAATACATTCTTTGGTATTTGGTAAAGCCTTTAATCTTGGCTTTGGAATGGGCTTATAGCATTTACAACAATTCATAATTTTCATTTTTTATTATATATAAAGATAAGAAAAATATTTCAATCTACCAAATCTTTTACATGCTTTTTTTAATCTTTTTTACCCCTCACTCTTTTTACCGGAAACCACACAATTCCTTAACCGGAAACCACACTTAACCTACGCACCTCCATATTTATATTAAACCAATGATTAAATTAAAAAACATATTATTAGAAGGTAAAGGTGATTGTTATCAAGCTGGCGGCCGCCTTATTTTTAATTTCTTTGGCGAAAAGAATGTTAAATTAGTACATGGTATGGTATCAGGCCAAGGTGCATTAGAAGGAGTTAGATTTGGACATTGCTGGGTAGAATATAAAAATAAAGTTTTAGATCATTCAAATGATAAGAAACAAGAATTACCAAAAGACATTTATTATCTATTAGGTAGAATAGATCCTAACGAATGTCATTATTATACTCCAGAAAAAGCTGCAAAAAAAATGACTGATATAGGACATTGGGGACCTTGGGATATGACAGGATTAACTGTTAAAGATACTTATGGTGATTTAGGCCCTGATGAATATAAAGAACTTGTTTTAGGTGAAGTAAATACAAAAGATGTTATTCCAGATCAAAGAATGGAAATAGGTAAACATGATACGCGTATAGATCCTAATGAATTAGATAATATAGAATCTAAATTATCTGTAGGAGAAAATGTTGCTCCTAATCATGATGGTAAAGCAGCTCCATATGGATCTGGATATGATGAAGTAGGAGAGAATTTTGCAGATGGAAAGAATCCAGGCCGAAAAGGTATATCCAAAAGAGTAGGTATTCCAAAAAAAGCTACATTAACTCAATTAGCTAAACTAGCAAAGTCTAAAGGTGAAAAAGGTAGAATGGCTAGATGGCAATTAAATATGAGAAGAGGTAAGAAAAAGAAACAATAAACATATTTATTATAAAGAAATTACTATGGCAGATAAAGGACATACATATGGTGGGCAATGGAAAGGCCAAAAAACAATTAAACTTAAAGATTTAATTAAGCCTGGTGGTATGGAAGTTATACCTGATGAATGGATGTCTAAAGATAAAGGTAAGGTAGAAGTTAAAGCTGATATTACATTACCTGTAGATAAAAAAATAGTATTAAAAGCTGATACTGATAAACATCAACGTGGATTAATAGTTACATGGAAAAAAGATGGAGGCTATGATGTACAGTACTGGTTTGAATCTCCTGATAATATAGTTCCAGCAGAATTAAAAGGCGATGGTAAATCAAAAGGTAAATCAATTAAAAATGTATATTTAGGGTATCACCCGGAGTTAAAAGATGGCGAAGAATATTAGAGAAAAAATTAAAGGAGCTGATGGTAAGGCTTGTTGGGACGGATATAGATATGCTGGAACAGAAAATGGAAAAGATAAATGTGTTAAAGTAGATGAATCTGTTATTTACTATAATGATTCATTGCGACTAGAAATAGTAGAACACTCAGAACCAGTATTATATCAAGAAGCTGAATACCAAGGTAGAAAAGTAAAACTTGGTAAACCTATGCAAGGTGATGTTAAAAAGTTTAAAGTATATGTTAAAGATCCTAAAACAGGTAACGTTAAAAAAGTAAACTTTGGACATGGTGGAACTTCTGCAAAAGGTAAGACAATGAGGATTAGAAAAAACAATCCTAAAGCAAGAAAGTCATTTAGAGCAAGACATAACTGTGATAATCCAGGACCTAGAACTAAAGCAAGATATTGGAGTTGTAGAAAGTGGTAAGCTTAAAACAACTATTAATGGAATCTACTCAGCCTAAATTTGAACAAACAAAATTAGGACATGCATATAAAGACTATGAACCAGGTTTTGATTCTGAAACTATGCGTATTCATTACAGTAAGCATTATAAAGGATATACAGATAAACTTAATACTGCAATTAAAGATGAAGATATAATTGTTACTATGGGCAATGATATGGCTGGTATAAAATCTATATTAGGAACAGTATCAAAATACTCGGATAAACTAAAAAATAATGCAGGTGGATTTTTTAATCATACATTTTTCTTTAACGGCTTAAACCCAGATGATAAAGGAAAGTTATTTGATTCTGACTTTGAAAAAGCTATAATTGATCAATATAAAAGTATTGATAAGTATAAAGAAGCTTTTACAGAAGCTGCATTAAATCATTTTGGAGATGGTTGGTGTTGGTTGATGTTTGATAAAGGGCAATTAACAATTACAACAACTGATAAACAAGATAATCCATATATGGATACAATTAATATTCCAGGTCGTATTATAATGGCATTAGATTTATGGGAACATTCATATTATCTAAAATATAAAAATGATCGAGAAAAGTATATTAATGGTTATTGGAAACTAGCATGTTGGAATATGGCTGCTAAAAGATATCTAAAAGCAGTTGATGCTTTAAATCATTAAACAGCTAGTAAAAATATTACTACCATCATGGTAATGTAAATAATAGGTGATATATCTATTTTTTCTTTCATATATTAATAAATAACAATATTATCAGTAAGCTATATTAATTTAATATTAAGTAATTATTAAATCTTAACACTTGTAGTGTAATTTCAAATATTCATTCTTAATAACTTTTTAAAAAAAGCTGTAAAAAAATTTGGTAGCGTGAGAAAAAGTTCTTATATTTATAGTATAATAATTAAGAAATAAAAAGTAATAGTTATGACAAAAGAAAGATTCCAATGGTATATGAAAGAAATACAAAGACTAAGAGAATTAGATAAATTGACAACTGATAGAGTTCGAGCAACCTATTCTGTAAAATAATGGACCGGTAGCTCAGTTGGATAGAGCAACTGCCTTCTAAGCAGTAGGTCGAAGGTTCGAATCCTTCTCGGTTCACATACTTAAAGAAAGAACTATATGATAATACAATATATAAAAAAGTTGTTTTCAAAAACTACTGTTACAAATACTTTATCAACTCATCAACAGTTTATTAAAGATAAACAACCATTTGTTATTAGAGGCGGTGCAAAAAAACTTAAAGCATATAATAAATGGACAGACCAATACTTATCAAAAATTTATGGAAATCAAATGGTAGAAGTTGAATCATCAATGGATGGAAAGTATAATCCAGATTCACCAGTTGCAACGACATCAAAGATTGAAGACATGACCGTACAATCTTTCATACAAAAATATAAAAAAAATTCTGTAGGTAGAAAACAATATTATCTTGCTGCACCATCAATGCCAACTAAATTACAAGAAGATATAAAAAGACCTGATCTTCTTAAATTAATTAATTCTACTAGATTACGTAAAAAACGAAAGCCGTTAGATACTCAAATATTTTTAGGAACAAATAATAATGTATCTCCTATGCATACTGATAGTTATCATAATTTTTATCATTTGATAGATGGTGAAAAAGAAGTTTGGTTGATTAAATCTCAATATACAAAAATAATTAAAAAGTATGCAAAATTTAATCAATTGAGAATACCTGATATTGCAGACATTGATTATAAGAAATTTCCAGATATGAAAAATATACCTATTATTAAAGTGCATCTTAAAAAAGGAGACTTGTTATATATTCCATATGAATGTTGGCACCAGATGAGAGGAAGTAAAGGACGTAATTTAGGAGTTGCATTATGGTTCTAATAAATTGGTTAAGATATAAGTGGCGTAAGTATAAACGTAAAAGTGTTTGGGACTTATGAAACATTTAAAATTAGGAGATGTAGTTTCTGCAGTATTTCTTGGCACCCCAGGAAAATGTGAAGTAATAGAAGTTACAGATAAAAAAAATAAACTGTATAAACTGCGCATGAAATGTGGAACTATACTACCAGGAGTAACATGGTTTAAGAATTTAGATACTAAACAAAAGAAAAATAAGCCATGGTATATAGTAAAATACTTAGGACATAAAGAACTTAAAGTCATTGAGAAGGATAGTATTCAAAAAACAGACTTAGACAAAGCTATAGCTAAACAAAAGAAGTTCTTACGAGGTGATATTAAAGACTAGTGCATATTTATATTAAAATCAATTCAGGGACAAATATGAAACTATCAAAACTTAAACAAATTATAAAAGAAGAATATTATAATCTTCTATCAGAAGCATTTGCAGATCCAGAAATTAGAAAGATATCAAAGATGGGTGGTATCAAAGGAAATAGATATAATAACTGGTTTAAGCGTTTTGCGCATACACATAATATAGCTTGGGACAAGTTACCTAAAGGAACATTAAACAAATCAACTAACATGAATGATCCTATGATCCAGAAAGGATTAGTATTCTGGGTTAATACAACTAGTAAACCTAATCCATATGGTGGAAATAGATACTGGGACACAAACATTCCAGAAGGTGTTATGGCTGTAACATTAATGGGTAAAGTTCAATATGACGGACGTATGGGAGTTGGACCAAAAGGTGTAAGTAAATATGGTGATGCATCAGGACATGGTAAGCGTGGAACATTACAACTTAAAAAATTAAAAGAAATAGCTGATGAAATTTATGTAATGGATTTTGAATCTTTCAGAGGTGGAACCAAAGCATTGAAAGCTAAAAGAGCTGAATTGAAATTAGGTAAAGATACATTTAAAGATGCACCATCATGGAGGCGTGCAAATCTTAAAAGATATAAAGATATTCTAAATGCAAGAGTAGGATCAAGAGATAATGTAGATTCTATGGTTGCTAAGATAGTTAAGCTAGCAAATGAAGCAATTGCAGAAGGAATGGCAGTAATTAAGGTAGGTAGATATGATGAATTAGTAACTACTATTAATGGTAATGAAGTTGCAATGAAAGATGTTACATCAACAATGTCAAGAGCATTGAGATCATATGGTGAATATATTAGGCAAGATAATGCTGCAGAAAGAGAAAAGGCTCAAGGTTATGGATCTTATAATCTTGATGCATCAAAAGAAACTGCAGGATATATTAAAGAAATGTTAAGAGCATTTGAAACAGGCAAAGGAATTAATAGATATTAATCATGGCCAGAAAAGCAACCGGATATACTCATACATCAGCAAAACGTAAAAAACGTCCTGGAGTACATGCAAAAAGCAAAACTTCTAACTGTAAACAATCAAAGTTTTATAAAAAGAAGTATAAAGGTCAAGGAAGATAATTTAAATAGGTTTTAATTATGGGTCATTATGAAGATTTATGGTATGAAATTACCGAATCAATTAATAAATTAGGCTTAAAAAAAGAATTTGATGCACAATTGAGTAAAATGAATTGGCAAGATCATCATAAGTACAAAGAATCTCGTGAAAAATGGGCATATGCGTACGAAAAAGTTATAAAAAATACAAAAAATGAAAGCAATACTAGATAATTTTAAAAAAATTTCAGATTCTGAATTTCATCTTAAAAAAGATATGCAATTTGCTACAATTATACAAGATGAAAATGAAAATGTTAAAATTGTAGACTATCAAGACAACCAAAATATAGAAATTGGTGATATTTTATCATATAATAGTACAGATTATACAATTACTGCAATAGATGCAAACGATTTTCATGAATTAAAAGTAGCTGTACAAAAAATTGAACAGCCAGGACAAGATGTTCCTGATAAAACTAATTATGTACCAAGAAAAATGACTCCTAGAAAGGCTAGAAGAGTAATATCTACTGCTCCTGTATCATCTAATGTCATAAAAACAGAAACAGATAAACCAATCCAGCGTTTATACGTTCCTAAAACCAATCCTATCAAAGAAGAAACTACAAAACCAAAGCCTACAGAACCAAAATCAACGAAACAGAACATATTTAAACGATTTGCAGGTTGGATATCTAGGAAACTATCTAACTATTCCAATAGTTAAACTCTTGTAACTCCATATTTATATTAAAATAAATAACAGGAAGAATAGATATGGGTTTATTAGGATTGGGTAACGTATTTAATGGGTTCAGGGGGCGTAATAGTTCAAGGAAACCAAGGGGACCTCAAGTCTTAGTTGGTCGTAGACCTAGAGTAAGCAATCCAGAAATGGAAGCAATTGCTGCTGCAATGGAACCAGGTGATGTAAAATTACCACAAAAATCAACCGGATATATTCTTATTACATCTAATGCAGATCCTGAGGAATCATATTTAGGACGTATATTAGATTTTGATGTTAATAGAGGTAAGGTACACCAAATGTTTGGTAAAAATAAAAGAGGTGGTACTGAAAAAGTTTTATTAGATGGCCATGTTATTTATGAAACACAATTAAGAAATGCAAGTCGTACAAAATTAATTGAAGAGTTTGCTGAGGAGTTTGATATACAACAATTATCAGCATCTCAAGTAGCTAATATATTAGCAGACGAAGAAGATGATCCGCAAATGTTTGGTGCAACTGCCCAATTAGATGATGCAATAGAAGATCAAATGGATGAATTAAGGTCTGAACTAGAAGCTGAATACCTTGAAAGGTTTGAAGAAGATTACCAAATGAGACTTAAACAAGAATATCCAGGAATGTTTAGTAATGATTTCCAAGAACATTATACTGATATGGTTCAAGATGAATTAGATGATGTGGTTGAAGATCATGAAGACTTATATACAGAGTATATAGTAACCGATAAACACATAAGATATAAAAGGTAATTATGGAAAGAGATGACTTTTTTTACGAGTTTCAAGAAAAAGAAACTGATACAGTATACCAAGGCCAAGAAATAGAAATGATGGTCGATGATGAAAAGGATCTAGGAGAAGTCTACCTAGATGGAAATTTAATATTTCAAGAAACAGATGTATATTCAGAAGATGAACTTAAAGGATTATTTTTGGATGCATTTGAAGTTATAAAATCTGAGCCAGAAGGTTTAGATGAGATAGATTTTCCAGAATCAAATTCAGATAGATATAAAGAAGATATAGGAGAAGAACAAGAATTTGATGATGATGATCCTGATTATCAACCTAGGTTGTATTCAAAGGGTGGTGAATTTATGACAACAGATGATAGAGAATTTGTTGGTGATTATCATATGCATCCACAATTTGGACCTGTCATTGGTAAATTTGCACGTCGTGATAAAATACTAAAATCTGATATTTTACTTGAAATGGAAGATGATGATATAATACAAATTAGAAAGAAAGGCAAAGAGCCTGCAACAATAATAGACTATACCGTAGACGCCGATTTTGAGATGGATGATATGGATGATATAGATTATAGAGAAGAAGATGGTGTTGATAGTGGTGATTTCTACTAAAGACGCATATTTATTTTAAATTAACAATAATAGGAGAAAAGTTATGAGTACAACTCAGTTATATGATACATTGAATAACCTTTGGGAAGAGTTTCAAGAGAATCATAGAAAATTTACCGATAAAGGTAATAAGGCGGCAGCAACAAGAGCAAGAAAATCAATTGGTGAAATAAAAAAATTAGTAACCGATTACAGAAAACAATCAGTATTAGAATCTAAAAGATCATAATAATATGGCACGATTAACAAACCAACAACTGCATGATGAACTTTTATCAATTAAGGCAGATGTAAAAGAAATTAAAATTAGATTATTAGATCCAGATGATGGAACTATATCTAGAGTTAATCGTAACACTGATTTTAGAAAAAAGGCTAATGGTGCTTTATGGTCTGTATGGATTGCAGTATTAGGCATATTAGGTAAATTAATATTTTGGAATTAAGAAATGGAAGGTAAAGATTTAAAAGGTAGATTGAAGCAAATTATACGAGAAGAAGTTCATTCGCTTATGAATGAAGAATCGTATAAATTTGGAACATTAGCAGATCCTAAAGATATGGACCCAAACGACCCAATGGTAAAAGTATCAGGATTTGCTTCTCTCAATCGATCATCTATTAGAACACAAATAGTTGATAGGCTATCAGGAGCATTAGCTACTGCAAAAGATGCAGCAAAGGGCGGAGATGCATCTTATGAAGCATATAAACAATTACAAGACTTAATTAGTGATGCGGGTATATTGTATAAATTAATAGGAGCTGAATTAGATATTGCTAATCAATTAGAAGGTAAAAGATTGAAAGGTGGTAGAAGATCTATTCCTATTCCAAAACAATAATATGTCATGAAACAATCAGATATTAGAAAAATAATAAAAGAAGAAATTAACAATATTAATACCGAAGCTACCAAAACGGTAGTACAAAGAGGTACAGTTACGGATAATGCACGACTAGCTATGATTTTAAATAGTTTAGGGAAACGTGCAAAAGGATCTTTCCAAAAAAGGAAAGTGGTTTCACAGGTGATAATGAATTTAGCTACGGCATTAGAAATTACACCTAACGAAGTTTTAAGAGCTTACATAGATTATAAAAGAGATGCAAAAGGTGATGCATCGACTAAAGTAAAAAAAGATGACTAAAGATTAGGACTAACGAATAATATTTTATATATTATACATTAGTATTATGAATTAGGAGATTTACGCTATACGTATGGCGTACATAAATTAGAGAGCTCCTTACATAAAAAGCCAATAGTGGCATAATAAAACAAAGGAGAAATTTTATGAAAAAATTGATTTTAACATTAGCATTAGTATTCTCAACGATAGTTGGAATGAATGCACAAACAACAGGAGACTGGTACGTAGGTACAGGTGATGTAGCAAATACAGCATGGACTGAATGGTCAGTATCTCCAACAATCGGCTACGGTGTAATGGATAACCTAATGATAGGTGCTTCAGTAAGCCAAGCAGATTCAACAGTGGATATGGATATCGATTTCCATGCAAGATATTTTATAAAAGGATATTTTGCTTATTTAGCAACCGACGGACTATCTACGGATGGAATGTCAATTGGAGCTGGTAAATTATTTACTTTAAGAAGTAATATTTACGTAGATCCAAAAGTCGTTTATAATACAGGGACTAAGACTACAAACCTTACATTAGGGTTTGGGTTTAAGTTTTAATAAGTAACAGTAAACGAGCTCTCTAATTAGGCAATTTTGCCACAAAATAATTAAATAAAAAAGAGGATTAAATATGGATTCAGTAATTAAATATGTAACAGGATTTTTTGGTGGACTATTATCAGTAATGATGGCAGTAATACCAGTATCAATCTTGTGGACCGTTTTAACAGGTGGTACAGTATTTGGCATGGATGTAATAGCTAATTTATCAGCTCTTGTAGAAGCACTAGGTAATGGTGGTTTTGTAGGATTGATCGTATTAGTAATTGTAATGTCATTTTTTACTAAAAAATAATTAGTTTAATTTGTTATATAAGAAAGGCGTTTCGGCGTCTTTCTTTTTGTAAACTTTTTCAAAAAAAGCTGTAAAAAGATTTGGTTAATTGAAATATTTTTCTTATCTTTATATAAATAAAAAAGGTAAGAGGTCTAGCCAGAAGTAGACCTAAATTAAAAATTAAAAAATGTTAAATAGTTATTCAAGAAAAGAAATGGGATTATCAAAAAATAATTCAGTACACGAAATGGTAGATGCCTTAAAAAGAATAGGTCCAATGACCGAAACAGAAATCCATAAAGCAGCATTTGGTTATGACAGAAATCGTTCAAGCCAATCAAATAAAAAATATGCTGATATGCTTCGTAGAGGTTTGAAGAAAGGTATTATTGATAGAATGGAATGGCCTAAAGATGCAATTAAGCATGGTAGAGCTCAATTTATATATTATGCAACCAGAACGCCAGAAGTAGAATGTTCTGCGGAATTAGATAATGCAATGTATAACGAATCTATATAAGTATGAATAAAGATAAATGGGTAATATTCGATTTAGATGGCACGTTAGCCAATATCGAAATACGTAGAAAATTAGCATCTAAGTCTGGTAAAATGGATTGGGATATATTTTTTTCAGATAAACTTGTCGCATCTGATGAACCAAATCAACCAGTAATTATGATGGCTCAAGCATTAAAAGCTTTTGGATATAAAATAGCAATATTTTCAGGTAGAAGTGCATCATCAGAACAAGTTACTAAAGACTGGTTAAAAGAATATGAAGTTGAATATGATATATTAAAAATGCGTCCTATTAAACATCCATTCAAATTTATGCCTGATGAAAAATTAAAATTAGGTTGGTTTGAAGAAGTATTTGTTAATCCTGAAGATATGGACGAAGTAGAAGTAGTAGCAGTATTTGATGATAGAGATAAAGTTGTCAATATGTGGAGAGAAATAGGATTAACATGTATGCAAGTAGCACCAGGAAACTTTTAGAAACTTTTCATGAAAAACATTAGGACTTACGAGAAAAAGTTTTTATATTTATATATTATTAATCATAAAAAAAAATAAGAAATGGCATATTATACAGCTAAGGTTAGAATCGCAGTAGATTCAGCAAAAGGAGTAAAAAGAGTAACAGAAATGTATCTAGTAGATGCTCAATCTGTAACCCATGCGGAAGCAATGGTAGTAAAAGACTTTGAAGGTTCGGGAGTTGACTTTGAAGTTAAAGCAGTATCTAATTCCAAGATTATCAAAGTAATCGAAAAATAAATAAAAATTAAATAATAATTAAAAATTAAAAAATGGCTAAAAAAGTTAAGATTAAAAGTAATAGCGTAAAGTATTACGAAGGAGATAAAGTAGTAGTTAAAACAAAATCATGGAATTCTGAAGAATTTAAATTAAGAGTTGCATTGGTAACTAATGTTCGTCCGGCTGGTAAAATGCCTAAACGAAGTTATGATGTTAGAACAGAAGATGGTTCAGGACTAATAATGATAGGTGTTGACGAACCTAAATCAACTCAAACAATTTTGTCATCTGTTACAGATGCATGGATATCAAATGGTGGAACCAATAATATGTTTATTCATAAAAAACATGGACATACAAGAGGAAATTATTCTGATAAAACCAGATTAAGAGCAGATGGTGAAGATATGAATTCAGGAGATTTAATGGTAGGTCAATTTGAAAAGTATAATGACTTTGTATTTCCATGCCAAGGACCTAGATCGTTTTAATATGAGAGAAGAAATAAAAAAAGCTAGACTTAGAAAAAAAGTTTTAAAACAGTATCCTGATGCAAAGATAATTTATGGTAGTACAGGTGCTCAAATAATGTCCGGAGATATATTTATTGCTGAAGAGTTTTATTTGCCTGCAACGCATTCCGAAGATAAGGCTTGGGAATATGCAGCGCTTGCATGTAAAACATCTCAACAATTTAACAGAACACATCCAATGAGAATGGATCTATCTGATATTGAAAGTAAAATAAATAGGATTAACAAACGACGAGGTCCTAGAAATAAACGTAAATAAAAAAGTTAATAATATGAATGAAGAAAACAAAGACTTAGAACAAGTTGTTCAAGAGCAAGATTTGAATCTACAACCAAATGTAGTATCAGATCAAGAAGTATTTGAAGCACAAGTACAAACTAAAAAAGAATCTGAAGATGTTCCTGCAGATGCAGAACCAATAGAAGAACAAGAAGGTTATGTAGAAAATTATCCAGTATCCGAAGAAGCTTTAGGTGAACTTGAAGGAGATTATCTTAAAGTTGATCCAAGAGTAGTTGGATATAGAAATTTAGAAGAACAATCAATTATGTATGATTTTGTTGCTTCTAATTTTGATGCATCAGCCGAATCTGTTTTAGATATTGGTTGTGGTAGAGGAGATTTCCTTAGACATTTAGAAGGAATATATCAAGATGATGTATCATATCATGGAATTGATTTAAATAAAGTATTAATTGGTACGGCTAAAGAATTAGTACCAACAGGTACATTTACAGCTACTAATTTATTTAAACTAGATGGAAATTATGCAGCTGATTGGGTTGTTAATATTGGTGGGTTATCAATTATGTATGAACCGGCTGGTAACGATTTTGATCAAATGAATGCATTAAAAAATACAGTTTCAAAGATGATGGAATTAGCTGATACAGCAATTGTAATTTCATTATTAAGTTTAAATACTTCAGAAGATTATGATGAATCATATATAGTATATGATCCAGTAGAAGTATTAGATTGGGCATTAAATGAATATGGCCAATTAGGAGGAAATGTAAGACTAGATCATAGTGTTGCAGATTCAATATTCACATTAACAATATATAAATAAAACATATGAGTGTAAACATGACATCGGCGCACGATACTAAAAAGACGCGTCATTTAGGAAAACTTTGGTCAACAATTGACTTTGAATTAAAAGAACGTGTTAATCCAGACGACTTTAAATATTCAAAAATGAAACCAGTTATAGGTAAAATAGAAATAGGTAATCGTTCATTTGATGTAACATATTCAGAATTAAATCAATTAATGAGAACATGTAGTGCAGCAATGGATCAAGCGGAAAAGGCATACCGTTTAGGTAAATGGGGTAAAACAACTAAGTAGTGGGATTCCATAAACGGTATATCAATGACGGACAAGTAATTGATATTTATAAAAGGGATGGATGTCAAGCCGTCATTGACTGGTTCCTTAAAGGAAATGATGCAATAATATTATCAGGACCATTATCTGAATATATACATTCATTATTAAATATATATGAAGTTGACGCGGTCCGCGGATTCAATAGAATCTCTGAAGAAATTTCCAAGGCATCATTACAGAAAGATTCTAGTAATTGATATTTATATAAAAGGGATAAGAGATGAGTAAATTTGGATTATATACAAAAGGTCAAGTTGAAGGAAGTGGTCATATTAATACAGTTGATATGCCATCAGTTAATCAAGCGGAAGCATATTTTGCAGGCGTTAAACAATTAACGTTAGAACAATTCCGTAATTTATTTGTTGTAAAAGAAATGACCAATGGTGCTTCAAACAAAGGATTGTTATATGCAAATAGATAGTTTACATATACACGAACAAGAATTTGATTTATTCGTAAATTTAAAACCAAAACAAAAAATTGAGTTTTTATACGATCTTCAATCTAAAGGTATGGATGCAGCATTATCCAAAGTAGTTATTCCTCCTCTACAAGAAGAATTTGAAGTAGAATTTGAAGCAGATTTTGAAATAGAAGATCAACAAGATAAAGATCAGCCTATTAATGAATTGTTCCAAGATACACAATATGAACAATTCTTATGGGGAGACCATAAATTAAATTTATTAGTAATTAATAGATCAATACATATCAATTCAACTAGTTTAAAATGGTTAAGGCGTATGATACTTAAATTATGGATGGATGGACATATTTTAATACGAAATAAATTTGCTAAAAAAATACCAGGTATAGACAAATATCGATATTATAGGTGTTATGATATTATTGGTACTGTTCCACCAATTTGTTTAAGTTAATGTTAACATTAAAGCAACCTATAATCAACCAGGTTAAACCACCTTATAAGAACGATTAACATATGTTACAAGTCGGCCATTATATAGATTTTAATGATAGTAAACTTATCATAAAACGAGCCATTAGATTAAGCCAATTAAAACCTAATTTTGATTCCAATATCATGAAACAATGGACTAGGTCTGATATCTTATTAAAGAAGGATGGATGGCTATATTGTTGCGAAACAATCCAAGATGCTATTATCTTCAAACCTGAAGATAATATACAATTACAATTAGAGTTTCCTGAAGAATAATTAGGATAATTGATATATTTTTCTTATATTATATATAATAAAAAATATTAAGTATATGAATGAAAATGTAAGACTAGGCTATGCTTGTGTCAATATGACATTAACAAATAGACCTAAAAAGGCCGGTGGTAGAGTAACTACTTCTAGGACAGCACGAAAAGCAACATGGTATCCAGATCGAAACTATGAACTAATAGGTGAACGTGCATTAAAAAACGCAACTGATTTATTACATTATTTACAATGGAATATCGAACATGATATAACATTGTTTAGAATAGGTTCTGAATTATTTCCATGGCATGATCATTATGAACTTAATCAATTACCTCAGATCAAAGAAATCTCTGATAGATTATATGAAGCCGGCGAATATGCTCGTAAACATAATATGAGGTTAACTACACATCCAGGACCATTTCATGTATTAGGTTCTCCAAGGCAAGAAGTTGTAGAAAAATCTATTATAGGATTAGAACGTCATTCAGAAATGTTTGACCTTATGGGATATAAGCCTTCATTTGAAAATAAGATAAATATTCATGTAGGTGGTATGTATGGTGACGCCGAAGGCACCGCAAAACGATGGATTGCTTCATGGCATAGATTATCAGATAGTCTTAAATCTAGATTGGTTTTAGAAAATGATGATAAACCAAGTATGTGGTCAACTCGAATGCTATATCATTATTTTTATAAAGAGATAGGTATTCCAATTACATTTGATTACCACCACCATACATTTCATCCAGATGAATTATCAGAAAGGCAAGCATTAGAATTAGCCAGTGAGACATGGCCAGATGATATTAGGCAATGTTGTCATTATTCAGAAAGTAGAGCCCGTGAATATCAAGATGAAAAGATTAGAAAACAAGCCCATTCAGATTATATTCGTGATGAGATTAGAACATATGGATTAGATTTAGATATTGTTGTTGAAGCAAAAGCGAAAGAATTGGCAGTATTAGAACATAGAAGTTTATATAAACAAAAAAATAGGCCAATAATGGCCGAAGTTAGTTAAAATATAATATATTAATCTATTAATAATATTAATAATATATATATTTATAATAAATAATAATTTAAAAATAATTATGCATAAGCATAGTCAAACCACCTAAAAAAAGGAGAAAAGTTATGAGTACAGTAAAAAATGCACCACAAGTGAAGATGCAATTAGATGAAGCCGACAATATGTTGCAAATCTTGCAGGATATTATTAGACGCGGAATGAAGATTGATCCATCTGAAGCACAACGTAGATTTAAAGTTATACGCGCTAAAATAAAATTTGCCCAAGATAATATACAAAACTAATTATGAAAAAAAGACTTTTTCCATTCTTAATAGGACTTTCTGCTTTAGCTGTATCCGGCTCAGCCGCGTTCTATTCTGTATTTGGATTAAGTAAATTATTTGCAGGTGCAAGCCTGCAGGTAATAATAATGGCTGGTTCTTTAGAATTTGCTAAATTAGTTACTGCTTCTTTATTATATCAATATTGGGGTACAATAAATAAGTTTTTAAGATTTTATTTATCTGTAGCAGTATTTGTTTTAATGGTAATTACATCTGGTGGTATATATGGATTCTTATCTGGGGCTTATCAAGAAACAGCAACCAAATCAGAATTCCTAGATAAATCATTAGCAGTGTTAGAAACCAAGCAAGAAAGGTTTGAAGAACAAAAAGGTGATCTGACAATAGAAAAATTACAATTGAATACAACCATATCAGATTTAAGGAAGTCATTATCTAGTCCAACATCAGTATCTTATTGGGATGAAAATTCTCAATCTGTAATTACTACTACATCTAGTTCTACTAGAAGGGCATTACAATCAGAATTAAAAACTACAATTGAAGATAGAGATAATATAAATCTGAAATTAGAAGCTGTTATGGATTCTGTAATGAGAATAGATACAGAATTATTAGATTTAGAAATAGGTAATGAAGAACAAAGAGAACTAGGACCACTTAAATACCTATCAGAAACAACTGGTAAGGATATGGGACAAGTAGTGAATTGGTTCTTATTACTTATTATATTTGTATTTGATCCATTAGCAATATGTTTGGTAGTAGCAGCTAATTTTGCTTTTGCTCAAATAAAATCAAAAGAAGATTATGACATTCCAGCTAAGGTTCCTGATATGAGAGAGCCATATCCAGTTGAAGAAATGATAAAAAAGAATGAAGAAATTCTAGCAACAGCAAATATTAAAAAAGAAAAAGTAATACAGGTAGATAATACAGGTGGCCACAAAGTAGTAGAAGTAATTAAAGACTCAAAAGAAGATATCTATAAAGACCAGAAAAAGGCAAACCATGCACTTAATCCAGGTGTAGATGGAATGGGAAGAATACCAGGACCACCAAAAAATAAAACTAAAAATTTATAATATGGCAAAAAAGAAACAAGTTACAAAATTTAAAACAAAGAAGAAAGATAGAACAACTTATATGATATGCAGAAATAGCATTGAAGATAAATCATATTGGGGTTGGCAGATATTATCAAAACATCCAAGATGCAATGAATGGTCAGAAGTAGGTGAAGGCGCAACTGCGGTGTTATGTTATAAATGTGTTAATAAAACAGTAGGACCACCTGACATTAGAGGAGGGTATAAATCATCTGGTAGATTGCGTGGTTGGCAATTCATGAAAGAATTTGTTGATAAAGAAGGAAATGTATTTTATAAAGGAAAAGAACAACCTAAACTAAAAGGAACATTAGAACCAACAACTGCAAAGCCTGAAAAAAAGAAACTAACTAAACGAGAAAAAGGTTTACTACGAACTAAGATACTTGAACAAATGGTAATGGTTAGAGGCGATCTAAAGAATGCTAAATACAAAAAGGATATTAGGTCAAGCGGTGTTAAGTTAAGAAAGTTAGAACGTCAGTTAAAAAAGTTATAGTGAAATTTGTTATTACGAAAATAATTTATTATATTAAAGTATTATGAGTGATTTATATAACGAACGACCAAATAGGCAAGCGCCTGAAGAAATTATAACAAACATGCAAGAATCATCACCGTATACAGAATTAAATGAAATTTTAGCAAATCAAATTGAACTAGATGATTCTGTAATATATCTTAATGATGAGATAGAAGGACATACTTTATTTGATTTGGTGATACGTATTCGACGTACATTAAAGTTTAGACAATCAAAAGATTTTAAAGGATCACAAACAGATCCTATTAATTTAATGATAAATAGTCCAGGTGGTGATATTCATGAAATGATGGGAATTATAGATTATATAAACTCATTAGATGTAAAGGTAAATACAATATGTAGAGGAAAAGCCTTTTCGGCAGCCTCGGTTATATTAGCATGTGGTACAGGAACACGAATGGTTAGTAAAAATTCTACTATAATGTTCCATCAAGCATCATCAATGATATCAGGAAAATTAACAGATGTAACAGCTACTGTTGATTTTGTAAAACAAGTAGAACAAGATATATACAACTTACTTGCAGAAAAAACAAAAAAAGATGCAAGTTGGTGGAAAGACCAAATGAGAACAGATATGTATTTGACATCAAATCAAGCATTAGATTTAGGTGTAGTAGATACAATAATTTAAAGAGAACAGTTATGAAAATGAAACCAATGGGTGACTCGCTTTTATTAAAAGCAAAGGAAAGACAAACTAAAACAAAAACAGGAATAATCTTATCATCAAATGAATCAGCATTTGAATATGCAGAAGTAATTCTAGTTGGAGATGGATTATATACTCAAACAGGAGACCGAATTCCAATGACATGTAAAGTTGGAGATACAATTATGGCACCTGCAAGATTATTATCAGGAAAAAATGGAAATGATGTAACAATCGATGATATTGATTATGTGTTAGTAAGAGAATCAGAAATACTAATGGTATCAACAAAATAATAAAATATGAAATTACCAGCAGAAATAATTGTAGACAATTGGAACGAGTTATTAAGAGTTATTGATGATAACTTTGAAGGCGAAAGAAAAGATAAACTAAAAGCAATGTATACAGATCTAGAAGATAGAATGTGTATGCAACCTGCTTCAAGCATTGATCATTATCATAACGCATTTGAAGGTGGATATGTAGACCATGTATTGCGAGTTATTAAATGTGCTAAACAAGTATATATGTTGTGGAAATCAATGGGATCTGATTGTGATGGATATACAATGGAAGAATTGATCTTTGTTGCATTGAATCATGATATTGGTAAGATGGGATTTCCTGGAGAAGGAAATGAAACATATATTCCAAATGATTCAGAATGGCATAGAAAGAATATGGGAAGGATGTATAAAGTTAATCCTAACAACCAATTTACCCTTGTAAATGACCTATCTATTTGGTTATTGCAGCATTATGGTATTGAGATCACTTGGAATGAAATGTTAGGTATTAAATTAACTGATGGATTATATGATGAACATAATAAACCTTATTTCATGTCTAGAACAGCAGATTCAAAATTAAAAACTAACTTAGGTTTTGTAATGCATCAAGCAGATTGTATGGCAGCAAGAATAGAATATGAGATGTGGGCAAAAACAAAATCATCACAAGCATCAGCAGTTAAATCTTCTATTTCAGGATTTAACAAAAATAATAAAAAAAATAATTTTAAGAAATTAGGTAATATAGCATCAAAGGGCGAAGCTGGAGCAGCCATGAAAATGTTTGATGATTTATTTGGAGATAAAAAATGATAACAACAATAATAGTAATATCGGTAATATTAGCAATATCATTATTTGTTAATATAAATCAATTAAAAAAACAAGAAGACCAAACAGATTACATTAGTGATTTAGAACAATCAAATGTAGCCTATTACGACTTTTTAGAACAATTAAAAACAAAAATTAATCAAGCCAACTCTGAAATAAGAAACGCAGATAGACAAGGAGCATTTGAAGCTTCAGACGAAGTAGGCACATCTTTTAAACTTATTAAAGAAGTAATGGATGACCTAAATCGTGGAGTTAACTAATGAATGAGCAACAACAAGACTTACAAGAAGAACAGCCAATAGTATACAAAGATGGTGAATCGCCTGTAGATAAATTTTATATATGGTTAGAAGAAGATAAGGCACGAATTGAAGCTGAATCTTTATTACCAAAGAAAAAAAGAAGAGGACGAAAACCTACTAAAAAGCAATATTTTACATATATTACAGACCAAGCAATTGTAGCATATAATAACGAACCTGAGTATTTAAAACGTAATAAAGTTTATTCACAACATATACATTATGCATTTGATAAGTTGGCCGAAAATATTATTCATACATTTAAATTTTATTATTTTGATGTACCTTATGTAGATGTTAAATGTGAAGTAGTTGCATTTTTAAATGAAAAAATACATAAATATGTTTTAGGTAAAGGTAAGGCTTTTTCATATTTTTCTATTATTGCAAAAAATTATCTTATTATTGCAAATAATGCAAATTATGCAAAAATGAAAGCAAAGACAGATATAACAGTTATAGATGATTCTCGAGACTTAGGAGGTGAAGCAGTTTATAATGATTATCAAGAAAGTCTTAAAGACTTTACAAATCAATTTGTTGAGTATTATTCTACCAATCTTAATACTATTTTTACAAATAAAAGAGATATAATTGTAGCAGATACTTTATTAGAACTATTTCGTATTAGAGATAATATAGAAAACTTTAATAAGAAGGCTCTTTATATACTAATCCGAGAACGTACAGGTCTCAAAACACAAAACATTACCAAAGTTGTTAACATAATGAAAAAACATTATGCTACAATGTTCAAAAACTATTCAGATAGAGGGTTTATAGGTACTCATAAATCATAGTTGTACATATTTATTTTAAAGGGAATAAACTATGCATGATGAATTTGAATTGTTCAAAGGAACTACATTTTCTGATTTAATGAAAGATATCTATCATAATTCTAAAAAGAAAGATAGACAAATAAATACATTGATTCAAGAACTACAGCCATTAATAAAAAATATAGGTGATGCAACAGTAATAGTTCCTTTGATAAAAGAATACCTTGATGTATCGGTAAAAAATGATGAACATTTAGTTAAATTAGCAGCTGTAGTACAACGGTTAGTAGGATCTGCTTCTAAAGATGGTGGCGATGAATATGGAATGAGTGAAGAAGAAAAAGCTAGACTATTACAAACAGCTCAAGAAGAATTAGATGCGATACATAAAGAACAAGATGAAATAAATTTAGGAGGAACTAAATGAGTAGTATAACTTGGGGCTATGGTGAAGTTGTTAGCATTGATAATGCATTCAACCAAAAAACTGCTGCAAAAGAAAAAACAAAACAAGGTGGCGGTGAAGACGAAGCTAAAGATACTGTACGTGGTGAAATAGAAGTAATGTTACAAGGTAACATGACAGGTGCAGGAAATAAAACATCAGGTAAAAAAATAACAGCATATCCAGCAGATGGAAACATTATAAAAACACCATTGGTTGGAGAACATGTTATATGCTTCCAAGGTCCTGGACCAGAAGCAGGATCAGCGCCACCCGATACAAAATCAGGAGATAAAAAAACAGGAAATCAATTTGATGTTGATTGGTATTATCTTCCGCCAGTATATCTTGGTGGTAATGTACATTTAAATGCAAATCCTCAAGCTGCAGATGGTGGGGTAAAGAGTAAGACAAATACTGTACAAGATGGAGAAAAAAAATCTAAAACTGAGGCATATGAAAATATAGAATCAGGAAATCCATCAACAACAAATAAAGCACCGACGGATGCAGGTACAGTTAATACAAAACAGAATATGGATAAACTTCCACCAAACATGGATTATTTATCAACTTCTATGGTAGAAAAATTTCAAAAATTAGAAGAAGCTGTACTTGTATATAAGAACCAATTAGATTTAGGAGCTCCTGGTAAAGATGAAGCAGGCCTAAAAGATAAAGAACAAAAAATTGAAGACTATAAAAAAGAATTAGAAGAAGGAGGATATACAGGAGAATTTAAAGAGTCTGAAGAAAAATTTGGATATGATACAAATACAGGTTATTTAGAATTATCTACATTAGGAGCTGAAAATTACGATTTTCAAAAACAATATGATGCAGGACAAACTACTTTTAGTTATGATAAGATAAAAAGTCTTCCACAAAATTCAAGAGGTATGGGAGATAAAAACTTTTATACATTAGAAGAATTAAATAATTTTACACCTAATCCTAAACCACCTGGAGGAGGAGGTCCAAACTCTAATCCAAATACTAGCAATCCTAGAGGAGGGAAAAATAGAGGTGAAAATCAAGATTTTGTTGAACAAGAAGATTTAAATAATTTACAGCCATATGAAGGTGATATGCTTATCCAAGGTAGGTTTGGCCAAAGTATTAGATTAGGATCAACAATTAATCCAAAAGATCCAAAACGATATGTAGTACAGCCATCATATAGTGCTGGTACAGCAGGACAACCAGCTCCAATTAATATATTAAGAGCCGGTCAATCTACCAACCAAACAAATCAAAATAATGATTATATAATTGAAGATATTAACGGAGATAAGGCTTCAATATATATGTGTTCGGGTCAACAAATTCCAATAACATTAGCAAGTCCAACATTTGATGCATTACAAGAATGTATAGGTGGTAATTCAGGAGACTCAACCGGTTGTGCAGGATCAAGATATGATTCAAATGGAAATGTAATGCCATCTTACAATTGTAGTGGAGGCTCTAGTGGATTAATTGATGCAAGTGCAGAAATGAGTTTAGATGAGGTTGCAGATATATCAGACCTAGAAGAATTAGATGGTGATTATGAATACTTTAATACTACAAAAGGAACTCCTAATTATGCAAAAGTAGTAGGAACAGATAAGCTTGTATTGATACAAGGAAATCCTGTACGTAAGACAATGGCACCTCGAGTTCTTGCATTATTTAGAGCTGCAAAAGAAGATGGAATATCTTTAAAATTAAATAGTTCATTCAGAGGTTTATATCAAATAAACCACCCTAAAACAGGAAAGAAATTAGCATCTGGACAAGTAAATTGTAGATATTCATGTGCTATAAATAAAAGTTGGTCTACAAAATCAAACATGGAGAACAGAAAAAGTCCATTATGGACAGCAGGTTCTACTAAATTTAAGCCATGGGTAGCAATTCCAGGAACTAGTAGACATCAAAGTGGTACTGCAATTGATTTAGATTATAAACGATATAAAGATGGTAAGAAAACAAGAACTACTGATAAAGATGGTGTATATGCTTGGTTAGTTGCAAATTCATATAAATTTGGATTTGTAAGATCAGTAAAATCAGAAGAATGGCATTTTGAATATAATCTTGGTTGGGCAAAGAAAGGACCATTTGGAAGATTAAGACCAAGTAGTGGAAATAAATGGCACGGCCAAGACCAATATTTCCAAGATGGAACTAATGCTTGGTTAAAACCAAAAAGGTCAGGAGGTCAGGCTATAACGGAAGTATTGACACTTGGTCTTTTAGGTGATGGTGATGGAATAATAGGTTAATGGAGAAATAATATGTCACAAAAAAGCGCAGATAATATAGTAGTAAGAGCAGAAACCGTATATGGAGCTAGTCATTGGGGTGAAGAAAATGTATATGTATTTCCACCTGATGGAAAACAACCGCGTGGCGTAATTTGGGTAATACCTCCACCATCACATACTGAATTCGAATACAAAGATAACCCAGGATTTCCTGGACAACATTTTGCATATGATTATGTAATGAATGCAATCCAGATGGGAGATATACCTCAAGATGATTGGATTGTTGTAATAGCACATACACATGAAACGTCGGTTGAAAGAGCAGCATGGAATGCAAAAGAAACATTTAACGAACGAGGATTTAATTATATTAAGCATATTAACTTATGTGGTTGTTGTTCTGATGATAGAGATTATCCATTTGAAAATGTTGTATTTGCAATGGGAGCAGGCGCCCAAGCTGTTGATTTTAATGACCCAACATTAACAGGAGTAGCATTAGTTGATCCAGCAATAATACCTCCATTAGATATTCCTGATGATTTAGTACCTAATATTACGATGATAAGTAATCCAAATAATTTTGATACAACAACAACTGGTGGACAACAAGCCATAATTGCACAAGAACAATTAGCAGACAAATTAGGAGATAATGCAAAAACATCTTTATCAGATGCATTTAATTTTGCTGCAATGGCAGCTGCATTATTAGCAGCTTTAAATTTTAAAGGTGGACCTGGAAGTGGAGGAATAACAGATGGTATGGAAGAACCAGGAGCCACTACATGTTATAAAAAGGCAAATGAATCAGGAGAAATAGATTCATATGAAGAAGCTGTATTAGATGATAATGGAGATGAAATAGAAGGACAATCACCAGAAATAAAATATCGAACTACTGATAATCTTGAAGAGGCTTGGGTAGATGAAAGAGGAAAGCCAATACAAGTGGAGTGTCCAGATACACCAGATGCAGATGCAAAAGAAGTAGGTGCAGATAAAACTGCAGTAGATGAAAAACCATTAAATCAAAATACACCGCCTCCTACTAGTCCAACATCAGGAGGAGGAGAATATGCTGGACCACAAGTAATTATTACATCTGATAGGCTATTGTTTAATGCAAGAGCAGAATCTATTCTAATGTCAGCAGGAACTCATATAGGACTTTCAGCATTAGAAGTTGTTGGCGTAGATGCAGGACAACACTTTACAGTAAATGCTCCAGAAATATATTTAGGTTTAGGAGCAGAAGAACCAATAGTGTTAGGAAATGAGTTAGAACAATGGTTAGATGGATTATTAGATGTATTGTCTAAACTGACTTATACAAATGCAGGAGGACCAACCGGACCAGCTATTAATATAGCATTAATAAACCCATTACGTTCAAGCCTTCCTCAAATTAAAAGTCCTCAGAATAAGACCTTATAACAAGTACCTAAATTTAGGTATCTTCATATTTATATTAAAATAATTGGAGAAAACTATGGATACAAAGAGTTTTGTAAAAATTTTACGAAAAGTAATTCGAGAAGAAGTTTCTAAAGCTGTAACAAAAGCTTTAAATGAAAATGTAATATCGGATAAACAAGTTATGGATCATGGTATAAATTTATCTGAAATTGCAGAAAATCCTATGCCAACTCGTCCGTATGCAAAAAAGAAAAAATTTGCAAAAAATTCAATGATTAATGACTTATTAAATGAAACAGCAGCAACTGGTGATTTTGCATCAATGATGGAAGGACCTGCAGCAGGAATGATGGATGATTATCCTCAAATGGGCCCTACTAGAAAATCTCAAATGGTTGGTATTAATGGAGAAGCAGTTAAGCCTGCAACTAAAGAATTAGAAGCAGTTAATAATGCTATTAATAAAGATTATAGTCATTTAATAAAGGCAATTAATAAGAAAAATGGTAAAATGGGAGTATAAGATAAATGGCAAATAATAGGACATTTAATAAAGAGCGACAATCTGCATATCTCAAAGGAGGTGGCAGACC
>Ga0181416_1000067_pt1 | contig 24360 bp, 34 predicted proteins | sample 39SPOviralmetaG_FD_130141 | JGI IMG/M metagenome (GOLD analysis project Ga0181416, IMG submission 130141) | Marine viral communities from the oligotrophic San Pedro Time Series (SPOT) site, San Pedro Channel, CA, USA - 39 SPOT_SRF_2013-01-16 | ecosystem: Environmental > Aquatic > Marine > Strait... | reverse complement strand
TTTAGGGTTACTCCACTTAGCTGTAACTGTTTGACCAGCTAGTCCTTTTATTTTAGCTTCACAAAACCATACATTAACACCAGCTCTATTTAGTTTTGTTTTAGTCCAGTTACTACTTGAAGTCCATACAGCACCTGATACTTGATAAGATGTTGTACCTGGATTAGTAGGTCTTGCTGCTACTTCTCTATATTGTTTTATTATAACGTCTATTTCTTCATCTGAGTATGCTGAGAATGTTGCACCGGTAACAGGTAAAGTAGGTAACGAATCTGTGTATGCAACGTATGCAACAAAGCCATCGCCGTCTGCAAATGGTGTAAACTGTTGTACTGCACCATCTTGTGTTTTAGAATATACTGCAACTAAAGATTGAGGAGTATTTACTGATTCATTTATATTATCTATTTGATGTTGTATTCTATTAGTAGCTTCAGTAACTTGTTTTTCCCATGCAGATTGCGAGGGATCCTTATCACTATATTGTGAAGGTTCTGTAATCGTCATCTTGTTCCTCCGTCTTGTACTTCAATTTGAAGACCAGATAAATTCCATGATGTTGAAGTTGAAGAATTATTATTAGTAAAATTTCCATCAGTATTAGTTGCTGGATTTGCATCATCTATTTTATAACTAATAAATCTTCCATTTATTCTGGAATCTGATTTATATTCAGGACCAACTTTATTATTTAAAGTATCATTAGAAGAAATACGAAGAACTCCTTTTTTAACTGAGGTACTTATAACTGCATTAAAATCTATATCTTTTGAACTACCAGGAGCATTAGAAGATACTGATGTAACTCTTAGTATTCCTTGTCCTTGAACAAGTAAAGCTATTGAGTTAAAAGATTCTGTATAAAACTCTGGTGTTATTGATAATCCTTCACGCTCTAAGTAAGAAGTATAAGGATCATCACTATTATCTAGTACTCTATGTGTATAACCTATATCAGCTGCTAAGATAGAAGAGCCAGAATTACTGGTTCCTGATGTACATACTTGTGCAAACACTGGAAATAATTTATCAAAGCTAACTGTAGTCGCACTCCAAGGTCTATCAGCATTTGTGGCTCCTTTAACTGGCGCTATAACACCGGATACAATTCCATTTAAATCTCTTACTGTCCAATTATTTAATCTAAAATTATATATTAATGCTTCATTACAAACTGTGCTGCTATTATTAATAGTACCATCATCATTGTATGTAATTTTAGGATAGTTAATCCATATCTCATCTTCTTTTTGATTACGCAATATAAATAATTTATTAGCTTTAGCATTGTTTAAATGTTTATAAAAATAATCTCTAACTCTTGCATCAGCTATTGAAGTTATATTACCAGGATTTCCTGAAAATAAATATATATCATTACTACCTACAACTAAATGTTTACCATTAAACTCTACAACACCATCAGTTGTTTGTGCCCCATACTGTGAAGTAACTGGTGAAAATGCAACAGGTGTTACAGTACTATTAGTTAATCTTAAATTATGAATAGATGTATTTGTATAGATATACATATTACCTTGAAGCTGTACTAAGTCTTGTACAGTTGCAGTATCTGATAATGTAAATTCATCTGCAGTATTTGTTCCTGCTGCAAATGGATTCCAGTTCTGTGGTACTGAACCTGGTACGGCTACATCTGAAGTTCTTACAACTCCTGGTAAGCTACGTATAACACCAGCTGTTGTACTTTCTTTTAAATTACCTGCAACTAAAAAGTTACCAAAAGATCTTATAACACCACATCTAGTAGCTATTGGGTTTCTTGATACAACAAAACATCTTACAACATCATTCTCTACAATGTTAGTATTAAAAACAATATTAGTAGTATCTGTTTCTGTATTAGTATATATTGCATATTGAAAATTACTATTGGCTGAAGTAGCTGGACTTGCTGGTACATCTCCTGGTACAAAGTTAGTTGCTATTACACCACCATTAGGTGCATTGCTTCCTGCATTTGTGTCAGCAGCTATAGGTGCACATTCAGTTGTAGTTTCATTAGGTGTTTGTTTAGTTACAAATAAAGTGTTCTTAGTAAAATCTATTTTCTGTCCTAAATCAAATAACCTAGGATTATCAACTGTAACTCCTGTATTACCAAATGCTAATTTAACTGTAGCTTCTAATACTTTAGGTGCTGAGTTATATGATTCCCATCCTGGTAACTTAGCAAAGCTAGGTACATTACCTATAGTAGTATTATCAAGAGTATCCATTATATAATGAGGAGCTTGTATTCCATTATTTATTATTAAACAAAAGCCACCAGCAAATTCTGTAGTTTGCCAGTTTTCACTTTCTGCAAAACCTTTATTAGCTCCAGTACCTTGTAGGTCTATGGTAGGAGTTACATCTTCTATAGTACCATCAGTTCTATAAAGAAATGTACGATTACCTACTACACTACCACCTATTTTTTGTTCAGCTACAAATACATAATAAGTAGTGCTAGATGGAACTAAGTTAGGATTATTCCACCATGTTATAAATAATATATTTCCTGCAGTAGATCCTCCAGGCATTGGTATAGTTAAGTCAGGAGATAAAGCTACATCACCTTTCATTTTATGTGCAGCCATATCTCTGAATCTTATATTTCTGGCATCAGTAAATACATTAGGTGCTAACCCAACTGTTGGTGTATCTTTAACTACACCAAATTGTGTTAAGTTAGTAATAGGTATAACTTTGCTTGCCATTTAAATCTCCTTAAGCACATTCCTTTTGACCAGTTTGAGGATCTATAAAACAAGCTTCAACTTGTTCCTCTTCCTTAACTGTCTCAATCGCATTTGTGTTCTTCTCTTTTTCTTCCACGGTTTGCAGTACGCCGAATCGTTTACCACTAAGTCTAAATGTGGTACATCCTTTCGCCCCGCCTTTCCAGGCATCAACATAAACTTGTTTGAAATCTTCATACGTAATATCATCACCTACGTTACAGGTTTTTGAGCACGCACTATCTATGTAGTTTTGTGCAAGCAATAATACAGCTAAGTGTTCATTAACATTTATATCGTTAGCTGATCGTCCTTCAACTCCTTTATTGTAAGCGTAATCTTTTACTCTCTCGGTCTTAGGCCCTTCAAAAGTTTGGATAGTTCTATCATAATAATGACTAAATACAGGTTCAATTCCTCCACTAACATTGTCAGCAACTAAACTAATAGTACCTGTTGGTGCTATTGAAGTTAAGTGACTGTTACGAATTCCATGTTCTCTTATTAATTTTTTAACTGAAGAAGGTAAGCCTCTAACAAAATTAGATTTTAAATATGCTTCTCTATATAACGGGAATGCACCTTTCTCTTTTGCTAATAAGGCTGAAGCTTTATATGTAGTATCTCTTAAGCATGCAAATATTTTTTCAGACCACGTCATAAATTCTTCTGATGCATACGGTAAACCTAATAGTTCACCAGCATTAGCTAGCCCTGTTAAACCTAATCCCATTCTTCTTTTGTTCTTAGCTTCGTCAGCTTGTTCTTTTAATTGATATATAGTTCTATCAATAACATTATCCATTGCTCTTACTACTTGATATATATCTGCTTTGAATTTTTTAAAATCAAACTCAAAATGTGATTGTGCTTTATCACCACCTACAATTTGTTCTTCATCTAAATACTTTGTAAGATTAAATGAGCCAAGTAAGCATGCGCCATATGGTGGTAGGGGTTGCTCACCACACGGATTTGTAGCAAATATTTCTTCACAGTAATAAAGGTTATTCATTTCTTCTATGCGATCAATAAATAATACGCCAGGCTCAGCCCAGTCCCAAGTGCTATCCATGATTTCATCCCAAAGGTCTTTTGCGCATATTGTCCCGTACGGCTTTCCTTCGAATTCCAACGTAAAGCTGCTATCCAAATCATTAGTCAATGCCTCCATAAATTTATCAGTTATACCAACACTAATATTAAAACCAGTGAGCTTATCAGAATTACGTTTAGCAGCAATGAACTCTTTAATATCCGGATGGTCGACCCTAAGGACACCCATCTGCGCCCCACGTCTGTGTCCTGAGCTAGCGATGGTTTGACACACAGCATCAAAGATACCCATGAAGGAAACAGGACCGCTAGCCTGGCTATCGAGTGATTTAATTTTATCGCCTCTTGGTCTGATGCGGCTAAAGTCATAACCAATCCCACCGCCTCTACGCATTGTTTCAGCAGCTTCACTGGCTTTCTCCATTATGCTATTCATGTTATCGTCTATTATACCTGATACAAAACAGTTGTATGCAGTTGTAATTCTATTAGATCCTATTGCAGCTTGTACTCTACCTGCTGGTAGAAATCTCATATTGCCTAGTATACCTTCTAACTTATATCTATGATCTTCATTATCAGATAATGTATTAGCTATTCTTTTAATCTTCTCATCAAAGCTTTCATCTTTTTGCCGGTACTTCATCATATCTATTTCTTGTGATATAGATGTTTCGGGCCCTAGGAATTCTGTATTATGTAGCATATTGTACCCCCTGTAAACGTAGTTTTCCTTATGTTATAGGGGACATTCAATTCTTAGATAAAGGACCTTTAAACGATTTATTATATACCTTATTTTTCATAGCTCTTATTGCTTCGTCTTCACCTTCATTTGCAGGAGAACCTCTAAAGAAATCAAGAGCAGTATAAGCAGCACCAATAGGCCCTGCAACTTTAAGTGCAGCCTTTCCTGTTTCTTTAGCTAATGGTCCTACAAGAGGTTTTATAGTTTCTTTTAAAGCTAATTTAGGTTTAAGTTTATCATATTGTTTTCCTAGAAAATATCCTTCTCTAAATAATATATTATCTTTAGCTAACTTTTCTATAGTTGTTTTACCAGATCTTATATCTTCTACATCTTTATCTAATTGTTTAAAAGCATCTGCTATAGACGTTTTTAAATAAGGCCTACCAGAATATCCTACAAATGATTGACCTTTATTTAAGTTAGTATGATGTTGTACAATTACTCCTCGCATTGCCTGTTTAAAATCATCTAAATTTGTTTTGGCTTTTAGTATTTTACCTGGATTACCTTCTTTAAGATTGAATTGATTGTGGAATGGGTTTCCTCTATATCCCTGAGCTTTATCAGGAAATGGAGACCACCATGCACCATATCTTTTAGTAAACAATGGTTCGCCTCGGTATATAGGAATATCCATATTACTTCTCCTTCATTTTTCCAATCTTATCAACAAGCATACTAACCTGTTGCTCCATAGCTTTTTCTTCAGGTCTTTTCTTACGTGCTCCAAAGTAACCTGCTAGTAACCATAGCCCTCCAACAACAACAGCTAAGCCTATCATTTGTTGCATAAAGTTTGCAATAGCAAAAGACATTAATTCATAAAAAGAATTTATCTGTCCATCTTCACCACCATAATCTGCGGCTGTTATTGGTGCATCATCCACTGCGAGACTCCCAGCCAACGCACCACCCACAGTCACACCTGCAACTATCGCAGGACTGCTTGTAACCAGACTTGCAACAGCTGCAGCTCCAGACGCGCCAGCACCCGTAACAATATCTGAAAAGTCTGTACGGCAACCCGCTAATAATAACATAAGCAGTATTGAATACCTCATAAAGTTTTCTCCTTATCATTTTTCTTCCTCTCCTTAAATCTACATTGTTCTCTCATAGTTAATTGTGATTGAAATTTCCATCTAACATTATCATCATCACAAAAATCTATAAACATCATTAATGCTTTAAAAGCAAACCCTTGAAATATTAATTTATCGTAGGTATAAAGTTTACCTTTATCTTTATTTATTTCTAATTTGTATTTGTCATGTGCATAAATCAAAGTATTCCTCGTTGTATAAGCATCCATAAAGTTCCTATAATAGACCCTACAAATACGATTCCTAATAATATGATTCCTATTACTTGAAGCATGTTTCTACGTAGCTCAGCTTGTTTATATAAGGTTTCTTGCCGTTGCTTTCGTATCTTAACCTGCATTTTTAAAAGCTCATTCCATGCATTAGGACCATGAGTTAAGTTAATCCAATTACGTAATTCTTCTTCCATTGCCTCGGCTTTCTTTTTAGCTGCAAATGCGTCCATAGCTTCTTGTTCTACACTACTCCCTGCAAATAATTTTTTAAATACTGGTGGATTGTTTGCCATCTTAACTGAATGATTAACATCACTACAAGCACCCATCCATTTTCCTATATCGGAATACATTGATTCTATATCACGCCCCGCCGCGAAGCCTTTCTTAATTAACCCAAATGCGGTCGAAGCCGCCGCAATTGCTGTTACAGGATCCATAAGTTATACCTCTCTATTCTTTTTTCCTCGGTATACAATATGCTTTCACATATATCTTGTCCCCTGCTACTCTTTGATTATGATTTTGATGTGCTACTTTTGCTGAGTACTCTAAACAAACATCTAAGTCGTTAAAGTAAACTGGCTCTTGTTCTTTACCTGCTAAGAATACTATTAGCACCCAAAGCATTTACTCCATCCAGCCAGATAAGAAATTACTTAGCACTCCTATTGAACCAGCCAAACCCATCATAACCCAGAATGCACCTCTCCATCTATTAGCTGTAGCTTTTAATTCACCCATAGTATTCTTCATGTGCTTCATATCGTCTTGCATAGCTTCGACTCGTTCTTCCAACCTAGCTAAAGCTATTTCTAATCTTTGTTCTTGTGACATCTTTATCTCCGTTGAAAGTTTCATTTTTATGTTCTTATTCCATAAAGGCTAAATTTACCTGCATTAATATTTCCACTAGCAGCTGTAAATTTTAAATTATTTATTGCTGTTCTATCTGAATTTGATGTGCCTATAATTTTTGAACCACCAGTCCACCAGTAGTCATTGCCAGTATTATGACCACCATCAAGGTCGTGTGCATTATGACAACTAAAATGCATTGCTTTAAAACCAGTAGTTTGCCTTAAACCAATAAACGTCAAATCTGCACTCATACCTTTATTTGCAGTATTTTCTGTTCCAGCACCTATTTGTATTTTAGCGTTACTATTTCCATTTGTACCAGCTCTACCAAAATCAAGAGATGCTTTTAAATCTGCATAAGTCATGTGTTGTTCAATAAGTACATTGTAATTTGAACCATTATCGACAGAAGGAAAAACAAAAAGAGCTTGACCATTTGTTGCTGGTACATAATTCCTTATAACAATTTTGTAATCCATATAAGTATCTGTAATATGACTTGATGTAAAAGTTACTGCAGCTTGATTAGATGCATTTATTGTATGTATTAAAGCATAGTCATGTAATACTTTTGTAGATGCTATGGCAGCACTAGCATTAATGTCTGCATTAACAATATCTAAAGCTCCCAGTTTAGATTTAGCTATCGCAGCACTTGCATTTATTTGTGTATTAGTTAGAGTGCCATCGGTAACTCCGAGAGCTTTTAGTTTTGTGATAGCCATTTAATTCTCCCTATTTTTTATCTTCGTCTTTTTCTTTTTGAATTCTATCATCTACTTCTTCTGTCATTTTTTATCTCCTATCCGACTTGCATTACTGTAAAGTTAGTATAATTACCAGAGTGTATCCTCATAGCTACTCCTGAACTTCCACTGAATATAGGTTCAACCCAATCACCAGCAGCTAATGAATAAATACAAGCACACGAAAGCATACCATAAACATAAGTGCTAGTTCCCATACTATTAGTTGCTTCTGTATATGCTTGTGCAGAAATATTGTTAGACAAACCACTTGAATTATTTTTTCTTATTCCAATAAATCCCCAGTTAACACCACTACTAGGTCTTGTTATTCCAAATAAAGTATTAAATTCACAGTGATAAAAAGCAGTTGGAGCACCACTGGGAATTTCAAATCTTGAATTACTAGTATTCCAATATGATTTATTATTTACAGAATAAGAATTTTGATAGGCACTAGTCATACCAGTAAGTGTGTAATAATTACTACCACTTATAGTTTGAGTTTGGCTATCTACATTCTTTGTTACAGAACACATTGGTTTATTTGGTTGTGTTACGAAGCCATTAGTATCAATAGCCATTCCAGTAGTACCACCAGTATGTTTAATAGTATTTACACTTAACCCATTACTAGCAGTTACTCCACCACCATCAGCAATAGTAAGAGCAGCATCACCATCTGTGTATTGTATATTTTGTACTTTTATAATTGAACTCATTGTGCAATCTCCATAACTGTAAGAGTAGCTACATAGTTTTCATTATTTCCACTATCTCTTAAATAATAAAAACTTTGTCCATTATAATTATTATACTGAACTTTATATGTAGTAGCACTTGTAGTATTTGGGCTGTCTAAAAATTGAGGTAGGACAGCACCATAAACAGCATTTACATCACCACTACCTTGACCTCTAATTCCAGTTGAGCCACCTATTCCTTGAGCAGAGTTGTTTCCAATAACTGTACTTCCTCTTAAATATTTAAAAGCTACTAAATAAGAATTAGCTGAGTGCTCAACACAACCTATTTGACATGAAACTAATATTTTACTTGAAGAAAATTTAGGAGTAATTGACACTGATAAAGCACCTAAGTCTACCCATGAATTTCCTGTTGTATAAACAACTGCTGTATTATCAAAAGCTTGAAGGACTTGTATTACTGTTCCAGCAGAATGTAAATTATTAGCTATAGTAGTTGTAGCATCAGTTACTGTTATCCTATCAGTATTAGCAGTCTTTAATTTAACTTGATCGTTTGTTTGAAGATCAACTCCAGAGTCTTGATCTCCAGATACATTCATTATTTTATCTACGTTTAGTGTACTTGTCATATATCCCCCTAACCTAATAAGAAACCAGTGAAATTAGTAAAGTAACCTGAATCTCCATATATTCTACCACCTTCAAGATATACTTCTACAGTATCAGTTGCAGCTAAATTATACAATCCTGAAACAGAACAACTATGATGTTCACCACTATCGCCATCAGTTCTTGTAAGAAACCTTCCAGTATTTGAAGAATTTTTTCTTAAAGATATAGTCATTTGTGCTCCATTACCTGCTTGCAAAGCTGTGCAATTAAACCAATATATTCCAGCAATAGGAGCAACAAATTTATTTGTAGAAGTATTAAAATTACCTCCTATATCAAAAATTTCAGTATTCCAATTTACTATAGTTGTAGCATCTTGAGTAGCAGTAGTAGCAACATGAAAAGATGGTCTAGCTGGAGTAAGTATTCTACCAGTGCTATCTATAGTCATAGCAGTAGTACCACCAGTATGTTTAATAGTATTTACTTTAGCTCCATCTGGAAACGAAGGTGTTCCTGATATAGAGCCTGCTGTAGAGCTTAAGTTACCTGCTACATTTAAAGTTTGCCCACTAGGAATTGAAATGGTTGTACCTGTATTTCCTTTTATTTCATCAACAAATAGCTTACTCATTATATCACCGAAAATGTACCATTGACAGTTATGGTCACTCCATTATTAATTGTTACTGGTCCAATGACACTGCCATTTTCACCTGAAGCTATTGTCTGGCTAGTTGCTAGTGTATTAGTATTTATTCTAATAGGTGTATTACCTCTGGCTAACTGTGAACTTAACTTAGCTGCTGTAACTGTACCATCAGCTGGTGTAGTTAGTGAACCTGTTTCACCTAGTATTATTACGTAGTCTATTACATCACTACTTGTAAGTGCAGAAGCAAATACTATATTGCTACCATTTAAAGTGTAAGCATCAATAGGTGCTTGTGTTACTCCGTTTAAACTTACAATCATTGATTCAGCACTTGCTGGAGTAAATGCTACACCTGCACGTTGCAAGGCAAAAGTTGCTGTAGCTGACGTAGTAATACTGTCTAGCTTTATAAACTCTCCTTGTATTAATTGCTTACCTATATATGGCATATTGTTCTCCTTATTGTTTATCTTTCATTCTATACTATTATACCCTGTACTGAAAGTTGAACTCTTTTAATTGCTACTGTTCCAGCACCCCAATTAGACCAAGTTTGTACTCTCATGGCATTAGTATTGCCACTTTGAGCATTGTGAATAATTGTTGACCTCATTGTTGTAGACGTAAAGTTGTTACCAGTATGGTTCATATATTGGTCAACTTCAGTTCCACTTACTGGAGAAGTATCTTGAGTTATTCTTATAAATTGTGATGATAAATTATTATGAGATGAACATTCTAAATCTACAGCAGTTGAAATTAAATATTTTCCAACTGGTAGAGTAAATACACTATTTGCAAATATATTGTGTGTATCAATAACTTGTGTTCCAATAGTTACATTTGTCCAAGTAGAAGCAGAAATATTTTGAGATGCAGTACTATAAGCAAATACAATAGGTAAAGCATAACTTGCTACTTTACTTGTAGCTATAGCTGCACTAGAATTAATCTGAGTATTAGTTATAGTATTATCTGTAATACTTGCAGCTGTTATTTTTGATAATGCCATTATTTATTCTCCAATACTTTTACTTTAGCTTCTAATATTTCTATTCGTTCCATTGCTTCTTGAAGTGCTTTAACTGATTTCATATAAAGAATACTGTCTTTAACATTTTTTACTTTTGATTTTACTTCTTTAACATCACCAATCTTTTTACCTTCTGGAAGTTCATCACCATCTTTATATAAAGTACCAAATACAGAACTATGTTTTATTTCTTCTGGTTCTGGAGGTGTTTCAAAGACTAAATTAGGACTTACTTTTTCTACATCTTGTGCAATTAAACCAAGCTGTTTAAAATCTGGATTATCAAACTTTATAAAGTTCTTAAAGTTTAAAGCCTTTATATCTTCCCATTGTGATTTTGCATCTACAATATCTGACTTTAATCTTTCATCTGAAAATGATGTATAAGTTCCAGTTGAGTTTTTAACTGTTCCACTAGAATAAAGTTTTATTCTTGTTGCTGAACTATCAAGTCCAGATAAAAAATAATTATCAGTATTATTTGGTGATGCTGAATCAAACTGAATATATATTCCATAAGGTGAAGAACCATGCTCATTTACAATATAACCAGCAAGACTATTAAGTTGAGCAGTATGTCTAAACTGACCATTATAATAAATATTAAACTTAGCATTTTGGTATGTAGTTCCATCCCCTGCAATTTCACCAACTTCAAATATAGTTTCTGTTGATGTGCCATCATGTGGTGCAGCAACTCTTACACCATAGCCATTAGATAATCCTAATATGGTTCTTGATGTATTGTTATCTCTTAAAGCTATTACATGGTCATTATTAGATGTTACTCCAAAGTCTAAATTATTTCTTGGTGTTGTAGTTCCTATACCAACATTTCCATCATGGTTAATTCGCATTTGCTCTGTAAAACTACCACCCTTTAAAGTAGCAAATCTCATATAGCCATCATTGTTAGCACCATCAGCACCACCAGCAATAGTTGCTAACCTATTATTATTGCCATTCATAAATTCTAAATAGCCAACATCACTTGTTGTAGTTGTTCCAGTAGTTCCTACTTCTAAGAAACTATATGTGCCAGAACGAATATCTAAATGAGTGTTACCAGAAGCAATAACATTTGGACTTGTAGTTCCTAAACCAACATTTTCATTACTATCAATCGTAATAGCTGTAGCATTAGCATTGTCATCTATTCCTGGAGATGTAAATGCACTACTAAAAGTACCAGTAGTTCCTGATACAGCACCACTAAACGTAGCCGTAGTTCCTACTAGCCCACTAGTGAATGTACCTGCTGTAGCAGTCAAAGCCTGATTAGCTGGATGTGAAATACTTTGTGTAGCTAACTCATCATATATAATATAGAAGTCATCTGTACCTGCAACACTACCTGTCATTGTCAAAGCAGTTCCGTTAACTGTATAAGCAGTAGTTGGTTCTTGTCGTATGTGGTTTATATAAATAGATAAATCATTAGGACTTGATACTGCATGACTTAAAGTAAAGCTTGTGCCACTGCCTCCTGTAAGATCTTGTTTTAATCTACCTGAAAATGCAGTTGCTAAGGGATTTCCTACGTATGGCATATAACCTCCTATGTACTAATTGCATCTACAACAGATACTATTGCGTCTAATGAACTTGCTACATTTGACTTAATGTATAATCTGTCACCATTTACTGCTACTATCTTTGCGCCACCATCTATAAGCTCAAGTGACGATCCACTTGGTATTGGTGCATTTTTAATAATATAATAGTTTGCACCTCCACTTGTAATGTAAGCTTCTACCGTAATTGATTGTGTATGTACATTCGCTAATCGTATTCCTACAATACAATCAAAGCTATCAAAGTTAGAACCATTAGGCATATCTACGGCAGATGTTCCTATATTCCTTTCTTTGAATTGTCTAAAATTTTGTGCCATTATTTTCTCCCTATAATGCTATTGCCATTGCTACTGCAAATCCTTGTGTTGCTGCACCAGAAACTACGCCTAAATTAGCAGGGGTAATCTTTTTCATTGTACCACCATCATCTACAAGAACAAAGTCTGCATCTCCAGAAGATGTTGTAGTTGTTGGTGTATCAGAGTTACCTGTAGTTATTACAGTTCCAGTTGCATTTGGTAATAAAATTGTTCTGTCGGCTGTTGGGTCAACAACATATAAAGTTGTTTCATTAGAATTATCGGTATCTCCTTCAAAAACTATATCAACACCAGCTTTAAGAGTAACATTACCATTTGAAGCAACTTCAAATCCTTCATTTAATTTAAGTTTACCACTTGAAGACATATCAAAACGACCAGCTTCTTTATCTACACCACCATCAGTTCCTTTAAAAATAATGTCTTTATTATTTGCACCAACATCAATATATAAATGACCTGTACTATTAGCTATGTAAGAATTACTGCTATCATGGTATATTTCTAAATCACCATCTGCACCAAATTTAGCTTTAGCATTATCACCAAACTCTAAAGCATTGTCTGATTTATCCCATACTACATTATAGTTAGCACCAGTAAAAGTTGCATCACCATCAATAGTTAATCCAGTTAGTGTACCAACACTTGTAATATTAGCTTGTGCTGCTGTTCCTATTGTTGCATTAAAAGTTTTATTTACATTCCATGAATCATCTGAATTTGTATAAGTAAGTGTTGCATCTGTATCACTTCCACAATCAACTGTAAGACCACCACCATTTGCAGCTGCTGCATTGTTAGAATTTTTTGCAACTGTAATATTCTTATCAGTAACATCTACTGTTGTAGAGTTTACTGTGGTTGTAGTACCATCTACCTGTAAGTTTCCTTTTACTTGAACAGTTCCTGTATTATTACCTACTACTGCTGGATCAATAACAAATGTAGCTGGACCTCTAAGTTCACCAGCAACAGTTAAGTTATCACCTAAACTTACAGCATTACCAAAAGCATTTGTAATTCTAGCATCAGCTCTTGCATTTGTATAATATAAGTTAGATCCTTCTGTTAGATTACCTGTATTATAAGTTGATATAAATGTTACCCAAGCAGAACCATTGTATACTTTCATTTGTGATGAACTAGTATCATACCATAAATCACCACTACCTATTGTGCCACCTGAAGGTGCTGAGCTTCCTATAAAATAAGTATTAGCAAAAGCATTTACATTAGTTATATTTGTAGCAACTGTATTAATATTACTACTATTATTAACTACTGAGGTTATGTTAGAACTTATTCCTGCTACAGTAGTAACATTAGAACTTATACCAGCTACTGTATTAATGTTAGAATTGTTACCAGCCACTGTATTAATATTAGTAGCATTACCTGCAACTGCATTAATTTCTGTAGTGTCTCCTGCAACTGTAGTTACGTTAGAACTTATTCCAGCTACTGTATTAATATTACTAGCATTATTTACAACACTTGTAATATTACTATTCATACCTGCAACTGTAGTTATATTACTAGCTATTCCTGCAACTGTATTTACATTAGAACTCATATTTGCTACTACAGTTACGTTAGCATGTATACCCGCAACTGTAGTTACATTAGCATTTATATTTGCGACTGTATTAATGTTTGTATTATTACTAGCAACTGTAGTAACATTAGCATGTATTCCAGCTACTGTAGTTACATTAGCTGCTATACCAGCTACAGTAGTTGTATTAGCACTTATACCTGCAACAGTTGTTACATTACCTGCTATACCAGATACTGTTGTAATTTCATTTGAAATAGCTAATACTTCTGCAATGTCATTGTCTTCAGTAGTAACAGTATTACCCATAGCATTACCATGAGCAGTACAATAATATCTAGCTGGTTGTGTTCCTGTAGCTGGCACTGCAAAGACTACTTTAGCACCTGCTTGACCAGCTGTTCCAGTTACAGTTACTCCTGTAGTATAAGCGTTACCTGATGCATCTTTAAATGCAAGTGGGTGTCCACTGTTAGTATTATCACTGACATCAAAAGTATAAGTAAAACCTTTTACAAGTGTAAGGGCTGGAGCTGTTGCAGAACCTGCTCCTGTATTAATAGCAAATTTATTACCACCACTATTAACTACTGTAACTGTATATGTAGCTGTACCTTCAAATATTCCTGCAACTGTATTTACGTTAGCTATATTAGTAGCTACACTTGTTATATTAGTATTAGCACTTGCTACCGTATTGATGTTACTTGAATTACTATTTACTGCGTTTATATTAGTTGAATTACTATTGACTGCATTAATGTTAGTTGAATTACTATTTACTGCTGATACAGCTGAACTAATTCCTGCTACATCTGTAACATCACTATCTATTCCTGCTACTGTTGTAACATTAGCTTGTATACCTGAAACAGTATTAATGTGTCCTTGCTCTGTTGTAGTTGGTTTAACTGTTACCCAAGCTGATCCAGTATAAACTCTAAGTATATTATCTGTAGTTTTAAAATACAAAGCACCTGTTAATAATGCATTACCATCGTTATCAACAGTAGGATCGCTAGTTTTATTTCCTAAATATCTATCATCAAATGCATCATAGCTAGCTGCTGCTGCTGTTGCTGAACTAGCTGCTGCAGTTGCACTATTACCTGCATTAGTTTCTGAAGTACTTGCATTACTTGCTGAAGTACTTGCATTGCCTGCTGAAGTAGACGCATTATTTGCGCTTGTTAAAGCTTCTCCAGCTTTTGTAGTTGCTGTTGTAGCATTAGTAACTGCTGTATCTCTTGCACTTTCAGATGCAGTTTTTGCTACAACACTTGCATCACGAGCTGTTTCCGAAGCTGTCTTAGCTACAACACTAGCATCACGTGCAGTTTCACTGGCAGCTTGTGCAGTTTGAGATTGAGTCCTTGCAGTTTCACTAGCGGCTTGTGCTGTTTCAGAAGCTGTCTTAGCTGTCTCAGCAGCATTTTTAGATGCAAGTGCATCAGTAGCTGAGGTTGCTGCAGAAGTAGCTCTAGTTGCTATTGCTTGTTCAAGTGTATTAAGAGTTGTATTATTTAAACTATTAAACAATCCTCCTTTAGAGGCATCATCAGTTGCTCCAACTGAATTAACTGTATCTGGTGCTGCTGGTGTTGTCATTAGATTAACCCTCTTCCATTAAAGTTTACTTGCACATTTCCTCCTGCTGCATTACGTTTAGTATCCTCATCATTTAATTCAAATACTTCTTGATCAAATAATTTTTTATACTTAACACCCTGATCATCATCTTGCAAATAATAAAATACTTCTGAAAGTGCACCCATTAATAATACTCTTTCATTCTCATCACGTAACCAGTTAGCGGCTTCATTACCTTTGTACTTAGCATTGTTTGTTCCTACACCTCCAGTATCTGCAGCTGTTGCTTCTGATTGTGTAGCATAAGCTATATTAGTATTATTATTAACAAAGAAAAGACTTACAGCAGCTGTATTATCTTGTGTTAAAAATTCTGCCGCATAGTTAGCTGGTGTTACATCGTACACTGCATTCAGTGCAGGTAACCTTCTATAATAATGTAATTCTATTTTATCTGCGGTACTTAAACTATTTGCTTGACCAAATCCAGGTGCTAATAATAATGTATTACCTTGTCTTGAAAAATAACCTATGTAACTTGTTTTAAGTGCTGACCAATCATTAAATGTTCTTAGATCCGTCTTTTCATTAAATACTCTACACGTTCTATTATTAACATCTATTTCTCTTATTTGTATAAACTCTATTAAATCACTTGGTAAAGTTAAATCTGTTTGACTTGGTAAATAATTAGTACCAGTTGTAGTAGCTGCATTTAAAGCTGTAGAGTTATATGTAATAGTATTTTCTAATGCCGCTACTCTAAGATTCCTATAACACTTATCGGCAGCATACCTTAAGCAATCTTGAATCCTAGTGTCCTTTAATACAGAAGAATCTTTATTAGACCAATCTCTAACTAACTCTGTAAATTGTGCATAAGTCGGCATAATTATCTCCCTAAGTATTTACAAGCAAATGTTTATATTCTGTTTGTAATATATACTTTAGCTTTTTCATTTTATCTTTATCACGCATAAATGTGTTGTCATGTAAATTTATTCCGTGGTCTTCATTAATTTTAATAGCTACAATATCTGGTATAGTGGCCATTTTTCTAAAACCACTTTTATTTTGTTTTCTTCCAAAGTATGATTCTCTATCTCTATCTAGCTGAGCATTTTTTAAATACTGTGAAACATCTTGCTTAGCTTCCCAGTTACCTGTTTGTAAATCAAAGCCTGCTTTAATATCTTCCTTTGGTTTTACTGTAGAACTACCAAATGTAAATTCGTTTTCTTTTGCCATCCTCTTCTCCTACTAAGTAGCCGGTTCTGTGATAGCAATAAATCTACCAGTCTTACCGATGTAACCTAATAAGTCTCCAGCTGTTGCTGTGCTAGGAGTTCCTTGTAATATTGGTATAGGTGAATCACCTGCCGCTTCATTTGTTTGAAGAAGTTGTAAGTGAGTTAATTTATAACCACCACCTGTAGCTGCACCTATTCTGTATACACACTTTTCTACTGGGTATATATTTCCTGCATTTGTTTTTATAACGTACATTGTTCCCTCCGTTATGTTAATTAGTTTTTCTTTTTCTTAGCTGCTATTATTTTCTTTTTTAATTGATCAGGTAAGTTATGTTGACGACCAGTTAATACTGATCCACCTTCTTCATAATACTTAGCCATACCACCCATAGCTTTATAAGTAGCTTGCTCTTTAGTTTTTAAATTAGTTGGATTACTTTTACTATCTGTATATTTAAGCTTAGGTTTTTTCTTAGGCATTGGAACATTTGATTTTGCTCCTGCAATATTTGGATTTGCATTAATAACTTGCATTGCCATCTTTTGATATTTTTTACTTATCGGCATTAATCTCTCCCTGTAATAACCATACCACCGTCTTTATAGTAGCTAGAAACTTTTCCGCCTTTATTAAAACCCTTAGCTTTTTTCCAAGATTCAAAACTCATATATCCTGGTTTTTTCATTGGTGGATCTCCTATAGATACTTTATGAAAATTAGCACGTCTCCACTGTTCTTTTAAAGGTAAATTATTTACCAGCTTAAGACCTGGTATATCTAATGAATTCTTTCCCATATTTATTCTCCAATAAAAAGGAGAGACTAATTAAAGCCTCTCCTAATAGTTTTAATTAAGACCGTAGATTGCTCCACATCCTAATGGGTTACGTACCTCAAGAGTGCACTCTTCAACCATCATACCTTTAGTTGAATCACCTTGCTGACCTACGTCAACCTCTTGTAGAGGTCTTAGGTAAGCTGTAGCAAACCACATTGGATCGTAAATCAATGCTGCAAGGTTTGCCGCATCTGGTCTACCACCTGATGTGAATTTATTAGATGCATGGTTATGTCCATGTATACCATCAAGTAAGTTAGATAAACCCATGATGTAGTTAGGTACAACCATAACTTCACCAAAGTCTGACATATAAACATCAACAGATTGTCTTAATTGACCGCCTGCATCAATGTTTCTAACTACGCCAGTATCACTAACCATAAGATCAGAGAAGTCTCTTCGGATCTTTGGTGATACCATGATCTTTGAAGCTTTACCGCCTTGCTCATAAATCTTCTGCATAACAGAATCAATATCAGTAAGTGCTAAGCTTCCTCTTGTTGGAGGAGTAGAACTTGAAACAGCTACTGTAGATCTTAAAACAGCAGTACCTTCATTATCAGCTAAACTTCCTGTACCTGCAGAAGGTGCCATAAATTGGCCTACATATACAACTGTGCTTGCGCTGTTAATAAACGATTGAAAACCACCTGCGGATCTTGAACTACCATCTTGCGGAGTAATAGCAGAAGATACATTGTAAGAGTGAATCATATCAAATTCAACATCTCTTCGTAGTTCTGTACCACGCTTCTTAAGTTGGTATGCATATTCGTCTGCAACACCAGCTTGATCAACAGCTCGTCTAGTTCCTGACACAGCAATAGTCTTACCATTAATCTGTGTATAGTTACCTAGTCTTGTTCTTTGTGGTCCTGACTCTGCAAACTTACCACCAACAGCAGGTGTTGCAGAAGCGCCACCAGCAGCTGGGGCTAAGAAGTCTTGACCTTCAGGAATTCTTGAATTACCTGGAGCTTCGAGTGTGTCTGTTTGCCATTCATGATAAATAGCGGATGCTGATGATTTACCAATGTCTGATGTGAACGGAGTCTCATCTCTAGTAATCATTGTTATAAAGTTCGCTAAGTCTTCTCTTTGTGAGACGTTAGCACCTGTGCTTCGCGACGGACCGCCTGGGCCTCCAGTGGCGCGAACAGCTAATAGATTAGTCATATCTTAATTCTCCTAAGATTTAAATATTAGATAGTGACCGCTCGGCATAACTTTTTAGAAAAGCATCTTGATCTGCTTTTGATGAATCTTTACTTAAAGCTCTTTTCCTTAAAGCCTGTGCAGCATCTAATTTCTTTTGCTTTACAGGTTTAGATTTTTTAACAGGAACAGATTTAGTAGGCGCTACTTTTCTTTTAGCAGTACCTTTATTTAATCCTTGCTTTAAAATTCTATAATCATTAACAAACTTAACTATATTAGGATCAATGATAGTATCTAATACTTTTTCATCAATACCTTCTTTAAGTGCAAACTCACGAATATCTTTAGCAGTACTCTCATTAAATCCAGGAATTAAAGTAGGTATAGCTTCGTCAAATACTTTTAACTGCTCATTCCAAACTTTTTGCATTTGCTCCTGAGATTTTTCAGCAACGGTTTTTTGTAAACCTTCGCGTTCTTTTCTTGCCGTCCAATATTTCTTTTGAATTTGTTCTCGTTTATCTTTAAGTTCGCTAAGATTAAACGTATCGTTTTCATCTCTAGCTTTTTCGATTTTTTCTTCAAGTGCATGAAATGATTTTGCATGCTCTTGCTCCGACTTATATAATATAGCTACTGAAGCATCAGACATTTCTTTTACTTCACCTAGCTTTTTATTATAATCATCTTCGAAAGTTTTCCTTGCGTCACCAAGTTCACGACCCTTTTTAGAAAGAGATTGTTCAGTAGAATAACCTTTAATAAGATCATTAAAAGAAACTTCAGAATCTTGTCCATCAATCTTAATAGATACTTTAGCTTCTAAGTCTAATTCCTCTGGAGTAAATAATGTAGTGTCTTGGGTAGCGGATTCTTGATCAGCATCCTCAACTTCATCTTCTACTTCTTCAGTATTAGCTTCTTCTTCAACTTCTTGGTTCTCAGGTTCATCAGTTTCTTTCGGGTCTTCTATATCTTCTGATTCGCCTGGGTCAACTTCAGGTACTTGCTCTTCGGGTAGAGATTCTTCTTTCGGAATAAAATCCGAATTAGAAACAATGTCAGCCAGCAATTGTTCTTGTGTTCGACCATCCGGTGCAGCAGCATCATCCTTTAAGGGGGTAGAGGCTACTTCTGCTTCGGGTATTTGTTCGCTCATTTCTTATTCACCTCTTTTTTAGGTTTTAATAGTGAGTTGTATCTTTGTTGTAATGAATACAAATAATATAACTTATCACAGTTAAGCTTAGTTTTACCACCACTTCTGCTTGAATCATATTCTAATGTATTAATCATATCACTTATATTTTCCAATAACTTATCGTAATCAATTTCTCGATTCGTCATCATTGTCCTCCTTTAGGTATGGAATATTCTTTCCATATGTCTCGAAGTTTATCATTTTCTCTTTGACACTTCCTAGTGCCATAGCAGAAGAGTAGAGGAACTCTCGAGATTTAGTTTCATGCGGATCAGTCTTTAACCATTCTATAAATAGATCTATTAAGACTTCCCCATATACTTCATCAAAAAATTCATTTCTTTCCCTAGATGCAAAGTGCCCTTTAACATGGGCACGTCGCGCTAATTCTTCAGGATGTATTTTATGATTACCGTATGATTTTTTATTGCCCAGCTTCTTCTCAGCTGTCTCACGGTATTTGTCCATATCTTAGCCGCCAAAAATTGGTACTAAGATCGGAGCTACAACTTCTTTTGTTAGGCCTAAAGCTAGAACTAGTTTAATACCAAAACTAACTACGCCTGAAAATGTAATTGGATCCATAATGTCCTCCTATTATTTATGCTATTAGTGTATTATATACAACTTCATTTACTTGCGCTGAAGTACCATGTGAAGTTGTTAAGCTAACTAATGTTTGTGCGCCATCATTTAAACCTTCAACGATTCTATAGTCTTTTGCTTGAACTGTAATATTTGATTGTACAGTTGTTCCAGCTGTTGCTACATCAAAGTTAATTGTTGAGTCGCTATCATTAGTAACCATTATTTTACCAGCGCCTGATCCAGCAGCTGTTGTAACTGTTCCAGATTGTGCTGCACCAACACCTGATGCATTAATTGTAACTGTGCCCATATTATTCTCCCTTTAAGATTTGTTTGGCCATCATTATTATTTGAGCATAGCTAGGATGCTCAGGTAATTGTGCGCCATCCTTAGTAGCTTTAATAGTAAGGTTGGCCCATTCTTGATAATGTTTATCAATAGCTACTGCTAATTGTTTTGAATTATCATCTTCTGTATTTTTGCTTTGCGCATTAGTAAAACCTATATTAGCTTCTACTAAAGTAGCATCAGCTGTAGCTTTTCTTGCTGCTTGTTGTCTGTTTTGTTCAGCTTCTTGTGATTGCTTTTGAATTGTTTCAGCAGCTCTTTGCTTAAACTCATCAGTAGTATAATCTTCTAAGAAATCATTACTATCTAAACTCATTGCTTCAATTAACTTAGTAGCTAATATAGCAGGAGCTGCAGGTTTAATTACCATACCTACACCTTGACTATTTAATGCTGGTAATATTTCTGAACCTATCTTAGATAATTTTGCAATTTGATTAGCATTAGAGTTTTCACCAATGTCTAATAAAATTTCTACATCCATATTAGAAGGTAATGTTTCTATATTAACTGTACCATATACTCCTTCTAAGTTGTATGTCATTTTACCTTTCATATTTTTACGCATAGTTTCATATATACCAGAAACTAACTTTTTAAATCCAGTCTCAGCAAACCTACGTGCAATATGTTGTATTCTTTTCTGCGCTGCAGACTGCACAGCAGCTAGTTTCTGCTCTGAGTTACCTGATATATACAAAGTATCGTTAAGACCTTGTGCGGCCTTTGACATGCCCGTTGCTTGTTCTTTTATTACCTGCAAGTACTCTAGTAATGGCACAGTACCTGAAGATATTGTTTCAGGCGCCATCTGTTGTACTGCATTTACTGGACTACCGTTAGTTGGTATAATCTGTTTAGGCTTCATATTCTGCAATGCACTAAAATCAACTACGTTAGGATCTGCAAGCTTAGGCGAATAGTTAGTTAAGTAAGTATTTTCTACAAAGCCACGCAGTATAGCTGTAGATGCTAGAGTAGATGACCTACTAAAGTCTGCCATTGACAGACCATAAAATTCAAATGGAATATCAATAGGTGTAATAGATGCTAGTGGTATGTTATCAACGTCTTCTTCGTACATTATATAGTCGCCAACAGTTATTATATGCTTTAATTCTGCAATACCATCACCATCTCTGTCTACATTTACCCATGCTTCAGTAACTGTTACAGTTTTATTAGCTTCTAATGCTACATCTGCTTCTACCATACTACCAGATATATACTCTTGTCCAGTAATTTCTTTTCTTGCTGCAACTTCTTCTGAATATCTTAAGCTACCACCGTAAGAATTATCTCCTAGCTCGTCCCATTCTGTAATATCTTTAGTTTCTTCCGGATAATGCTTACGTAACTCTGATCTTGTCATCTCTGTTTGTATACCAACAAAAGATGCTTCTTCAATTGATGTAGATTCACGGGATATTCTAAAGTTTTCTGGTGGTACTAACTCTAGCTTTACACGAGATCTATCAATTGTTCTTTTAATTCGTACGTTAATGTACATTAACTCTACATTAGGTTCATCTTTATCTATAGGATTTATAGCATCAACTACATTTTCAAATTGAAGATCCCCTACTATTTCTATATCGTCTGCAGCAAGTAGCTCATCTAACTTTGTTTGTGATATTCTTTCAAACTCTTCAAACTTATGATCTTTATCTTGTACATATGTCCAACGACACACAGAATTTTTCCATAATAAAGAAGCTTTAATCCATTGCTGTAGCAATTCCCAGCCATTATTCTTTTTAAACAAACAATAATTAACTATAGCTGAAGCATCTTTTGCCGCAGCAAAGCTGCCTGGTGAGTCATCATAAGGTACAAATCGTGCTAATCTATGATTACTTAAGAATAAATCTGATATAATAGCTGTATATGCTTCTATAACTTCTGTTGTAGATGTATCAACAATAGTGCTTACACCTTGTGGTGTTAAATGACTTTCAGGTACACCTGCATATTCATACGTAGCTTTTAATCTTTCTCTTGATAAGTCTGCAGAATCTAACCAGTCACCACTAGAATTCATTATTCCTTTATCAATAAGCTCAACTAATTCATCATCAGTAACTTTTTCTTTATATCCATAAGGTTCGGTCATTTAGCTTCTCCTCTGTACATAGGCACTTTCTTTTTTAGTTGTTCTAAATCTTTAACTGCATATGAACCTGCTTTAGGAAGAACTCTCTCTTTCTTTTCTTTCTTCTTACCGCTTAAGTACTTTGGATCTCTGCCATCCTGTATATATCTTTCAAACATATTCCGCTCCTGGGATTTTAACATGTACATTCTTTTGTATTTGCTAGCTCTGCTAATAATTCTTTATTTCTTTTTAACACTTTGTAATGTGCTTTCTTTAATTCTTTATAATCCATTTTAAGTAACCATAAGTCTTGCCTTGCTGCTAACATTTCTCTTCGTAATGTTTCTTCAAAACTGTCTTCATGGTTTTCCCAACCTTGTCCATTAATAGCCATATCATCCTCATTTTTTACTCATCCATGCTGATGTACCCATGTATGCACCGACTATACCAGCACCTGATATATAAAATAAATTACTTACATCTGATAAAGCTTCAACTCTTTCTAATGGTACCCAGGGTAAAAACATTGCTAATGTAAATACACCCATACCTATTAGTGTAAACCTTGCCATTCGCAATTGGCCCAACTGCTTACGCAGTGCAGCTTCTGTTTCTTTTATTTCTTTTAAATGTAATAGTTCTTCATCAGTAACTATACCATCACCGTCTTCATCGTACTCATTAAATCTTGAGTTTTTTTCCAAGTTCTTCTGTATTGCTTTCATTACCATTGTACTTTTCCGGGTTTGTAAACTGATCCGTACATTTTTGTTTAAGAACTACAAAAGGTAAATTGTTATCTACAATATCAAATTTCATTTCTTCTATTCTTACTTCACAACTTTCCATTCTTTCATGTGGTCCTGTCAAGTCTTTGAATGTACGACAATCATTAAAATTATAAACTGAGCATACAAATATGAATGCTTCAAACATGTCCCCTCTCCTTATTATCTATGCCTTGCTACCTTCTTAGCAATCTTCTTAGGTTGTTTAGAATGCTGCTTACCAGCTTTAGTATCTTTTCTTTTCTTCGCTGATGTTGCCGCATATTCTTTTGCTGATAAAGATTTTACAGCTGACGACGGCATATATCTTTCGCCTGTAGCTTTAGGACCTACTGTAGAATTCTTACCACTCTTAGTACGCCACTTTTCTTTACCCCATTTCTTTAAACTCTTCTGCCCTTTACTTAGAGCCACGATAACCTCCGCCTTTAGCTTTATATTGTTTAGCTAACATCTGTGCTTTACGTGCTGACCATTGACCTGGTCTACCACCTTTACCACCGGCTTTTATCGAATTAAATAAACGCTTTCGCATTGTTGGTTTGGTATAAT
>Ga0181416_1000065_pt1 | contig 24417 bp, 34 predicted proteins | sample 39SPOviralmetaG_FD_130141 | JGI IMG/M metagenome (GOLD analysis project Ga0181416, IMG submission 130141) | Marine viral communities from the oligotrophic San Pedro Time Series (SPOT) site, San Pedro Channel, CA, USA - 39 SPOT_SRF_2013-01-16 | ecosystem: Environmental > Aquatic > Marine > Strait... | reverse complement strand
AGTCCCATGGATTCTTATAATTGGGTCGGCTGTTTAACAGATACTGCCAATGATTGGGATGGAATTGTTTCATATACCGAATTCGGAGCCAGAGAATTTATCAAAGCTGGAATAACTCAACCGATAGCAGTGATTCCTCATGGCGTAACTGAGGGTCAATTCTATCCAGTAGACAGAAAGAAGGCTAGAAAGAAGTTAAAGTTAGATGAAGATTTATTTATTGTTTTCAACGGTAATAGGAATCAATTCCGTAAGAGATTGGATATAACTTGTGAAGCATTTGCCAAGTTTGCAGTGGATAAACCAGATACCAGAATGTATTTGCATATGGGATTAAAGGATCAAGGTTGGGATATCATGCCATTGTTTAGTAGGGAAATGCGTAAACGTGGATTAGATCCTAATGGGAGAATAATAATGACCACGAATACTCAAGATCCTCCTAACGTTGAAGTGGACATGCTGAATACTATATATAATGTATGTGATGTAGGCGTGAATACTTGTAAAGGCGAAGGCTGGGGTCTGGTGAACTTTGAACATGCTGCATGTAAGGTTGCCCAAGTAGTGCCTAACCACACTTCTTGTAAGGAGATATTTGAAGGTTATGGACAACTTATAAATTGTAATCATGTTGATGTCGACACCACTTTTGCTAGGGAAATGCCTTGCCCAGATGCTGATCACCTTACAAGCATCCTTAATGAACTGTATGAAGATAGAGGAAAACTTAAAGCGACAGCGGAACTCTGCTACCTAAGAGCTACTGATCCTCAATTTCATTGGAAAAACATTGCATCACAGTTCGGTGGGGTCTTCCAGGACACATTGAACGGTGTTGATCACTCCGTAATAGAGCCTGAAAAAAGAATTAAACCTAAAAAGAGAAAAAAATCTAGAAAGATTGGATCTAAAAAGTAGAATTAGTTATAGTTAGAGTAAAGTTTTAAACTAAATTAACATGATTAAAGATAATCTTACAGGGGAAGATTGTAACTGTAATTGTTGTATAAATAGAAGACAAATAGAAGAAGATAAGAATAATTATCATGTAAAAATTTATAGACCATGGGGATGGTATCAAACCACTTTTGAAGGAGAAAACTTCAAGGTAAAAACAATATGTATTGAAGAAGGTAATCGTTTAAGTTTACAAAAACATCATCATCGTACTGAGGTGTGGACAATAGCTTCAGGTTTTGGATCTGTTTATTGTGATGGTACTTGGCATTTAGCTCATCCTAAAGACACATTTACTATAGAAGTTGATACTTGGCACCGTGCAAAAGCTATGCGAGGTGATCTAATTATCTTGGAATTACAACACGGAAAGGAATTATATGAAGAAGATATAGAAAGACTTGAAGACGACTATGGAAGAGCGTTAGTATCTGGTTGAGGGATTTGGGTCCCCTCGGTCATAGGTTCATGTTTGCAAAGTGCTACTCCCCTTGCTATCACAGCTGGGGGAGTTTTCTTTTTACTTCATTTTCTGTTAAAACTAAGAATGAAATCTTTTTACTTTCGTCGTGAGCTAAATAACATATTATGACAAAATGTAAGGTCTATTAATAGACTTATAAGACTTAAATAACAGCGAATAAACATTACACTATTGACAAATTGTTATTTAAGTTAAAATCAAAAAGAAAATTAGTTCATTCACAGTTTTATGTCAAGAAATTATAAACCAATGCCCCCAATTTGGCGGCTGAACGAGTTATTTAAGCTGTCAAATCAGTGTCCAAACGGGTTAGTTTGGCGTGTAAATAAGGCGAGCAACAGTCCAGGTGATCCAGTGGGTAAGTTAAACAAATCAACTGGTTATTATATGGTCTCCATAGATAACGAAGTGTATATGGTTCACCGTGTTGTTTATTATTTAAGGATGGGAATCTCTCCTGATGCTCATAGCGTACAACACCTAGGAGAAACTAGAGATAACAGGACTCCTTTGATTGAGACTTATAAGACACCTAACAATAAAAAGATAATGGCTTCAGGATTTAAAATATAATGGCTAATGTAATAAAAACGTTTGAAACTACGAACTTCAGACATGTAAAAAACATCCATGAATTAAATGATTCAGAGTTACATAATCATGGTTATTATCGTGGATACCAATGTCCCCATGGACATGAAATAAGGGACATAGAAAATCATTGGTGTTATGAGTGTGTACTTAAAATTAAATCCAATATATGTGGCTTTGATTTAAACTTTTTAACTAACGATTTTAAAAATAAATATTATAAACTCTGGAAAAAAGTAGAAATAGGAGAGCCTGATGAATGTTGGAACATGAAATTAACAGGTAATAAGAGTCCTAATCGTGTATGTTTTCCCTCCTACAGAACTTTTTATAGTAGACAAAAATCAGAAAACGTAAACGCACATAAAGCTATTTACCAATGTGCATGGGGTGATATAGGAACTATGAGTGTGACACGTTTATGTGGAAACCCTTGGTGTGGTAATCCTTTACACATGATCTCCAGTTGGAATGCAGGTTTTCCTCCTTCTAAATTAACTCCTTTTCACATTGATTTTGATGCTGAGAAATTAATGAGAATATCTAAAGCACGTATGTTAAATAGAGATCAGGAAATAATTAGAGATTCTTATAAGGCAACTATCGCACATCCTTTGCATGTAGAGGCTGCTCCAGATTATGATGAAGGGTAGGACTACAAAATAAGATATGACCCGTGTAAGTCAGAGACCACAGAGACAGAGGACGTCTGCTGATCCACTACAGATAGGTACTTTTAATTCAACTTCTATTAGAGTTTTAAAAGGTAATTTAGGTCCTGTTTCAAGACCTAATGCAGGAGGGTATGGAGGAGGTTCATTTAACCATTGGTTCAAAGTTAAATTAGAACAAAGTGGATGGATAATAATTGCTAATGGTTCTACTAAACCTAAGTTTGTAAACGTTTCTGCTTATGATTTAAATAAAAATCCCATAGAAGGAAGAGCTATATTTCAGGCAGATAGTATTGATCAAACCAGTACAACTGACGGATCTAGACAATATCCATATCTGGGAACTGTACAAGGAGCACAGTCAGATACTTATAATACTTTTGATTCAAGAAGATTAGACAGAGGAGATGATAGATATTTTGCTTTACCAATAGGAGAATATTTAATTTGTATATCTAGTGTCAGGAATGAGCCAATAGATTATGCTGTAGGTGTAGTAGTTGAGATCTCCGATCCATTCCCTGTTCTACTTTTAGAAGACTTTACTCGTTTACTATTTGAAGATACTGATATCTCAAACATAGTCTGTGACACAACTCCTAACTTCACTGGAGATGACGCTCATGATCATTCCTTAACGGAATGGAAGTCAGCCTGGAGTAGAGAAAGACAAGAAAATGAACCGTTCCCAGAATTCTTAACCGCTTATACAACTACTTTATAAAAATGAACGCTAGAAAACTCTACAATTTACTGTTAGACGGAAAAGCAAAGAAAAATAAAAAAGGAAGTTTATCTACTAAATTTGAGAAAACATGTGAACAAATGCCTTATCTACCTCAATGTAAGGTATATGACGTGTAAATTAAGTAGAAAAAAGAAAGTAATAACGGATAAATTATCCAACGGAGATAAATTCAAAGTAATAAGAAGACCTTTTAAATTTCCTAATGGAAAATATTTCTGGCTAGTAGGAATGGTGGCTTCTAAAAGTAATAGAGCTTTAAACGATTGGATAAATGAAAGAACTAAAAGAAAGAGAGTAAAAAAATTAAACCATTTTTACCCTAAAAAAAGAGACGTAAAAGCTTTACGTATAGCTGTTAATGCTGCAAAAGACTGGATAAAAGAGATACCTGATAGAGATTGTTTAGTGTTTAGAGCAGAAGGTGCAAAGTCAGATCAACTCTTCAGAATTTACAAGAAATGGTTTGCTACACATGAAGACATACCTTGGGTGATATCCGAAGAACATAAATCATTTTTCTTTTACAAGAAAAGGTCTTAGAATAGGAGTGTTAACCACATAAAACAATGATTGCTTTAATTAAACCAATATTGATAAAATTTGCTACTTCAGATTCAGTTAAGAAGTTAGTAATTCAATTGCTAGAAAAATTAGTTGAGTCTACTGATACAGAATTAGATGACGCTGCTCTAATCATGGTCAAAAAAGGACTAGGCTTTCCTGTCACAAAGAAGTAATAGCTTAAAATTAATGTAGCATTACGTTTATATATGGAAGCTGCAAAAGAAAAACAAGAATCAAAAAATCCTCTTTCCAAATTAAAAGAGGTTATTGAAGATAAAGAAGAGCAGTTAGCTATTCTTGGTACCTTCATTCGGCTTGGCGTTATGGTCTGGGCCGGATTTATAATTTCTTTGAACTACATCAGTTTACCGGGTATTTCTGATGATAAGTCACCTAAGGACATCACTTTCATAGCAAGCGTTTTCACGGGTTGCCTAGCAACTTTTAATGTGACTCCAGGTGGTAAGAAAAAGAAAGATGATAAGGTTGGAGGATCTACAGCATCTGTTCCTACACAGATTATTAGAATAGAACAAGCTCCTCTAAAAATTACTACGGATACTAAGAAAAATGTATAGCAACAGAGAAAACAAAAGATTATCTATCTTTTCAATCTCTCTCGCTGTTTTATTAGGTACATCAAATGTGTCCTTGATTACTTATTTAGTAAGTACATCAAACCATAAAAAAATCCCTTCCTTTAATATACCGGTAGGTCCTTACACTTCTTACCGCTTAACTGCAACTAAAAACGGCTACACTCTTTCTTACAGAGCAAATGATCCAAAGAAACTTATAACTCGTACAAGAACATCTACTCCCAAAGGTCTCTTCGGAGGTAAACAAGAGGAAGTAGATTTATACGAAGAGAACACTCTACTTGGTAAAACATCTACCAAAGTTGGAGAAGAAATTACTGACGAGTTAATTGCTTGTATAAAAACTGAAGGAGCTGGAGAATCCACAGGGAGATTGATAGGTACATCTATTGGAGCACAAGCTGCACCAGCTGTATCCCAAATCCCTGTAGTAGGCTGGTTAGCTGCTGGATGGGTTGCAATGTTTGGTGGTAATAAAGGTGCGGATGTTGGAGGAGAAATTGCTAAATCCTTTAATGATTGTTAATCATGTTCGTAAACAAACTAACGCTAGTAACAGGAGGATTCGATCCCATACATAGTGGACATATCGAATACTTCAAAGCAGCAAGTGAATTATCTGACTTTTTAGTCATTGGTTTAAACAGTGACGAATGGTTGATAGATAAAAAGAAGCAAGCATTTCAAGATTGGGATGAAAGATCCAATATTATTAAACATTTAGACATGGTTTCAATGGTTATAAATTGGGATGACTCAGATAAAACTGCTTGTGGAGCTATAGAAAAATGTCTATCCATAGCTGATGAAGTTATATTTGCTAATGGAGGAGACAGAATAGTTGGTAACACACCAGAACTAGATGCTTACACAAATAATAAAAGAGTTAAATTCCAATGGGGTGTAGGAGGAGACTATAAAATCAACAGTAGTTCTTGGCTTTTGAACAATTATTATAAGGATCGGGTATTAATTGGCGATGATAGAATTTAATCAATACTTGTCTATAAAATAAAATGTTGAAGTATTTATCATTATTAATATTATTGTCCTTCCCCTCTATAGCTCGAAGTGACATCTATCACTCGATTTCTAGCTCAGTAAAGCTGGAAGTTTCGGCAGCAGCAACAGCAGCAGACCGGATTGGTAACTCTCTAAGCATAAGTGGATCTGGAGTCAATACTACCGACGGAACGACAGCTGGTAGTGTAGGTGGCTTAGGAGCTGCAACGAATGGCGTAAATGCTTATACAGCAATCACAGCTAGTCAGCTTACAGATGGTGATGCTTTCAGTTTCAGTTCTAGTTACACAGCTGGAGATACTGTAGCTACAAGCTTAACAGTTGGTGAGACAAGCCCATTCGGGGATTTGACGAGTACAGCTGCAGGTACAGCAGGGTCACTTGCAGGTACTATTGATACCAAAAATGACTTAACGATAGTAGCCGGAGGAGCTGGTACTAGTGTTACTGGTCAATTTATCGTGGGGCTAACGTTGGAATAAAATGAGACAGTTGATATTGCTGTTTATATTTTTACCTGTCCCTTTAAAAGCATCACCCATATCAGGTGCATTTACTACTGGTACGATGAATTCTACTACCACAACGACTCAAACTATAGTTGAATCAGTGGTATCTAAGGACTATAATTCAGGATATACCTATACCATTGCTGGCACTGGCATTGAGATGCAGAATAGCGGTAGTATGGTACCAAGTGCTGTAAACACAACTGGAACTACAGATGGGGTTAGTTATTCATGGACTGGTTTAGATTTCAGTACAAAGCCAACGTGGAAGCAAACAGAAAACGGAGCAGCCTTTCAATTAAGCGAAAGTTATTCTGGACCAGGCTTGTCCAATGTCACAACCATAAATCGACAAATCACCGTGGAAAGTACACAAATCACACAATCAATTTTTCAAAGGTAGCTTTACTATTACTACTTTCTCCTACAGCAGTATTAGCTAATGCAGTAAGTCAGTCAAATACAGGGAGCGTTACGAATCAGAATTATAATGTTAATAACGGGAGTTTCCATACCAACCAATATGGTGGAAACATAGTTTGTCAGGGGCCTATGATGAATATTACTCCCTTCTCAACATTCAATACAAATTTCCAAAGACCTTTTGATCATAGATATGAAACACCAGTATATGATCCGACTGATATAGTAGGAGATTTTGATGATGATGGTTCGCCCATCGGAGACGGAACGCCCGATAATCCCGGACGTATACTCTACTGGTCCCAGAATTACTCAGGTACTAACAAGGATTCTTATTCTTTAGGAACAGGAATCACATTAAATTTCAGTATCCCATTAGATAGAAAGCTTGGTAAATTATGCAAAGATGCTGCTTCAACACAAATAGGTATTCAAAAACAGAAGTTAAAGAACCTCGAACTCGAATGGCACGTTGGACGGATAAAGCATTGTGGGACGCTAATGCAATCCGGAATAAACGTAAAAAAAAATTCACCCTTCTATGAAGTTTGCAAGGATGTTGTTTTAACGCCGAAGCCTAATCAGATTGAGTCTCACTATCATTCTGTTTCTTCCGAGAAGCCGTAATCTTTTTCATAATATTTTTTGTCGCCGCTTTGATTATATTAATTAAGGCGGGTGAGGTGGCCGCTATGGAGGCTATGATGACTGTGTTTATGACCAATGATGGTTCTGGCATCCACGTAGAGACATAATCGACATCTTCCCAAATGGTTAGGCATTGTGTCTTGTCTTCATTATATTTAAATTCCTTAATTCGTTCTAAGCGTTTCTCATTAGCGAATGAGCCTACCCTCAGCTTTGAATTAGGATCTGGGCAGGGAGGAAAGAATGTTTTCTCCTCTTTCTTTTTCGGTACTTCTGTCTTTGTTTGTTCTTTAAGTATTACTGGTTGTTCTGTTTTCTCTTCCTTTACCTCATCATTTGAGTAGATCATCTTAGAACGATCAAACGGAATAGGAGTTATTTCAGGTACTTCACCCCACGGACATGCCCAGAATGCACCGGTGGGATCGTCGTTTACAAGATTAGGATTTTTATCCGCATCACGGTGTGTCTTATAGCAACCAGGTAGTAATAAAGAAGGTTCACTAAAAGCTGGGTTAGATACAAAACCACCAAACACTCTGACAGGAGGAATTATTTCAACTGAGACATTAGGTATGGATATATCTGGGATTGATATATCAGATATACTCACTTAATAGGTAGAGGTATAGATTTTCCTGTGATAGAAGGTAACTTATTTTCTATTGCACTAGGAAGAGCTTTTTGTATATCTCCCATCACTTTACTTTTTATAAGCTTTTCAAAATTACCACTGGTCACATATCTATATGCGTAAAAACCACCACCAATTATTCCTAACAGAATAATGGTGTTAGCAAAAACTAGTGCTGTAATTATCTTCTTAAGCATTAAGAGTAAAGAGTTTTACCTGAAGTAATAGCTGCATCAATAGCTGTGAAATCTTCAGATGTCCAGATAGATGTTGTTTCATCTACTTTCTTGTAAGCTTTGATGATCTCAAGATGTTCTACATTTCTCTGGATCATTTCTTTCCACTCAGTTTCAGTGGTTGTTGAATCAGACGTTCTTGTACCATATGCTGCGAAGTTAGCATCAGCATTAATAACAGTTACACTGTCACCGGCAGCAGAAAAAATCGCTGCAATTTCGTCGGCTGTCTTTTCTTCCATGTTTACCAGTAGTCTTTTATATATACATTATAAGTTTTGCACATCTTAATGCAAGTTTTCTTCGGTAGTATCCTCTTTAATCCTAAATACTAACAACTCATCTCCATCTTTCACATCTTTTAATTCTGGATGTATGGGACGTTTTGGTTTATCTAATTCTTTAAATACCAGGTCCATTGATCTATACATAAACGCAAATGCAGCTCCGACTACAAGAGCAAAACAAAATAAATAAATTAGTTCAATAAAATTCATTAGGCAGCTTTAAGTGCTTGTACTTCTGCTGATAACTCTTGTATTGCTTTTACTAATACAGGGAATAAATTATTTTCTCTTGCTTCTAGCCTGTCTGGATTTTCATCTAGAATTAAATCAAGATATTCATTACCTTTTTGTGCTTCCTGTAAATCTTGTGCAATAAAACCAGCACGATATTTACCATCTTTAATATTGCCATCTCTTGTTGCCCATTTAAATTTTACTGGCTTTAAAGTATTTAAAAATTCAATTCCTAAAGGTAAATCAATAATTTCTGTTTTATCTCTTTTATCAGAAAGTGAACTAATACTTGTTGTATTACAACGTACTGAACTTATTTGAGTATTACCAAAAGTGACTTCATTTGATGCTGTTGCACTTGAAGCTACGGCATTAAATCCAAGAATTAAGTTATTAGCTCCTGTTGTGATACTGTTTTCACCAGCACCTTTTCCAACAAATGTATTTCGTATACCAGTAGTAACATTTGCACCAGCTTGTCTACCTACTGCGGTATTTTCAGTTGCTGTTGTTGCACTTTGAAGAGTGTGACCTCCTACACCAGTACTATTGCCTCCTGTAGTATTTGCAGTCAAAGAAAGAGCACCTATAGCAGTATTTGTATCACCTGATGTGTTTTCTTGTAATGCTTCACAACCAACAGCCGTATTAGCTTGATGTGTGGAGTTTTTAAGTGCTTCAAAACCAACAGCCGTATTAGCATTAGTAGTTGTAGGATTTTGTAAAGCAGATTTACCGACTGCTGTGTTAGAGTGTCCAGTTGTGTTTGAGTTCAAGGCATAATTACCAAAAGCAGTGTTATTACTTGCAGTTGTGTTGTCTCTTAAGGCATGACTACCAACAGCCGTATTACCAGCACCAGTTGTATTATCTTCTAATGTTTTATTACCAAAAGCGGTATTTTCATCAGCAGTTGTATTTTTTCCTAATGAAGCATATCCAAAAGCATTATTAAAATCACCAGTTGTGTTTGCATCTAAAGCACCATATCCAACAGCAGTATTTCTTATTCCAGTTGTGTTTGCTGCCATTGCTTCACTTCCAACAGCAGTATTCAAAGTGCCGGTTGTATTATGATCTAAACAACCATCTCCAATCGCTGTATTAAAACTAGCAGTTGTATTTGATGTTAATGCTCTATAACCATAAGCAGTATTTTGTGCCCCGGTTGTGTTGGATGCCAGTGCTACTAATCCAACAGCAGTATTAAATGAACCTGTTGTAGTTGCAGTCATTGATTGATAACCAACAGCTACATTATTATTAGCTGTTGTTTGGGCATCTAAAGCAAAAGCTCCAACAGCTACGTTCTGCGTTCCAGTTGTGTTTGCTGTTAAAGCAAGAAAACCTATTCCTGTATTGTTATCTGCTGTTGTATTAGCATTTAAAGCATTAACTCCTAAAGCAACGTTAGCCGTTCCAGTTGTGTTAGCAGCCATACTACTTGCACCAACAGAAGTGTTATTATTTGCTGTTGTGTTAGTACCTAAAGCATTCATTCCAAGAGCAGTGTTAGACCCTCCAGTAGTGTTAGCGTCTAAGGCAGTAGCACCTACAGCAGTGTTTGTTGTTCCAGTTGTGTTTTCTGCTAACGCTGATTTACCTACTGCTGTGTTATTACTAGCAGTAGTATTTTCTTTTAATGCTTGATTTCCTACTGCTACGTTATATGCTCCACTTGTATTAGTTTCTAAAGAAAATGCTCCGATAGCCGTGTTTTGAGCAGCAGTTGTACCATTCTGCATACACTGAGATCCTACAGCGGTGTTCTGTTGTCCAGTAGTGATATCTTCTCCAGACTTCCAGCCAACAGCAGTATTATGACTTGCGGTAGTTTGATTAGCTAATGCAGATCTACCAACAGCAGTGTTAAGATCACCAGTTGTATTTGCAGATAATGAATTATAACCAATAGAAGTATTTTCAAATCCATCAGTGTTATAGCGTAAAGAGTAAGCACCAAGACCAACACAATTGTATCCAGTTGTGTTTGTACCTAAAGAGTGAATACCTAAAGCAGTATTATTATCTGCTGTAGTGTTTGCATCTAAAGCGTTTGCACCTACAGCTACGTTACCTGTTCCAGTTGTGTTTGCATTTAATGCATAATAACCAACTCCAGTATTATTATTTGCAGTTGTATTCTGATTTAAAGCATTTACTCCAAGTCCAACATTATAACTTCCAGTAGTGTTTGCTTGTAAAGCTATTCTTCCTACAGCTACGTTTTGCTGTCCTGTTGAGTTTGTTGTTAAAGTGTTATGACCAATAGAAGTATTAAAAGATCCAGTTGTATTTAAATCTAAGGCTAAAGAACCTACAGCTACGTTTTCTGTTCCAGTTGTGTTTGCTTTTAATGCTTCAAATCCTACAGCAGTATTGTTAGATGCTGTTGTGTTTGTTACTAAAGCACCTTTACCTAAAGCTGTGTTATATCCTCCTGTCGTATTGTGATATAGAGATTGATGACCATAAGAAGTATTAAAAGTTCCAGTTGTATTAAGCCTAGACGCTTGATAACCCATAGCAGTGTTGGCATTTGCGGTGGTATTTGCATCTAAAGCAAAACCACCTACAGCTACATTCTGTATTCCAGTTGTGTTTGCTGCTAAACAACTTTTACCAACCGCAGTGTTATTATCTGCCGTAGTGTTACTTTCTAAAGCTAATCTACCAACAGCAGTATTTGAACCACCTGTTGTGTTATCAAATAATGCTCCTGCTCCAATACCTGTATTTTCTGCTCCAGTAGTGTTTGCGTATGCAGCACCTCGACCTATTGCAGTTAAATTATTACCAGTTGTATGTGAAAACCCTGCTATGTGACCAACAGCAGTACAACTTGTAGCAGAAGTCAATGCTGTTAATGCTTCTTTACCAACCGCAGTATTATTTCCACCAGATACAGAAGCATCTAAAGCACTTTCTCCAAGAACAGTGTTGTTTGCAACAGAGTTTGCACCTTTACCTATAGCTACAGAGTTAAAAGTAAAATCAAGCCCGGTTGCTACCGAAGCAGGTAATACAGTTCCATCACTGGGAGTACCAGTGGACTGCATGTCACCGAATATAACTGCAAAGAATGTGGTATTAGCTACGGGAGCTGTCGTGAAGTTTAATGTGGAACCTGATATTGTGAAGTCTGTATCTGGTTCTTGTATTACACCACCTAATGACAGTAATAAATTTCTGGCTGTTCCAGGAAACACAGCTTGACTACCGGCGGTCATACTAAACCCGGTACTAGATCCATTAAAGCCGCTTGATATCTGGTCAAGTTTAATGTATCTGCCTACTACTGGTCTCTGGCCGATATAAGACAAATTCCTACCCTAATTATTTACTTATTCTCTATTTTAAATCTAGTAACTTTTGAGACTAAGATTCTGCTTCTGCCTCTTCTTCTTTCTTGAGAGTTTCTAGTTCTGCCAAGCTTCCTTGTAGACTGATTATTTGTTCTTTCGTGGCGTTCATTACATTCAATGCGTTGTTATATTGTTCAACTGCTGTTTGTAATTGTGCTGCACGTTCTTCTATCTTTTTGTCAAAATGATGCGACATGTTAAATATATTTATCTAAACAAATTATAGTCTAATTATTTATAAATTTAAAGGGGCAAAACCCTATTTATATCAAGCAGACTCTAGTGCTGTGACTTTTGCTGATAATTCTTGTACTGCTTTTACTAATGGCATAACAAACATTTCATATGAAACGCCTTGTTCACCATTATTATCTTCAGTCCAGCCATTGAAATTAGTAATGCTGTGTTTATCTAATGCTGCTTTAACTTCTTGAGCAATGAAACCATACATTTTATCTTTATGACTTGCTTCTGTTATTTCTTTATCATATCCTGAGATAGTTTCAGGTAATTCAGAAGGTGCTTTCCATTTATAAGTAACTGTTCTTAGATCATTAATAAAGCCTAATCCCAAATCTGTATTTGTAAGTATATCTTTCTTCTTTCTTTCATCAGAGTTACGAGTCCAAGACGCATTACTATTAAATTGGTTGTGAATTTTATCTCCCTCTCTTCCCATAGTAATATGGTAACTACCTACGCTGTTAATATCAGTACCGATGACAATTTGTTTTTCATTACTACCACCAACAGAAACTGTTGCATGACCAACAAAAACATTGTGTTGTCCAGTTGTAAGGTTGTGACCAGAGTTGTTACCAATCATAGTATTGTAACGCCCAGTTGTCATTTCATCAGCAGCGTCACTACCAATACAAGTATTTTCTTGAGAACTTGTTAAGCTGGTAGCCGCTTCATAACCAACAATTGTATTTCTGAAGCCACTTGATATAGAAGTACCAGCAGATCTACCAACAACTACGTTATCTCTAGCAGTTGTGCCTGCTGTCATTGCACTGATACCAATAGCAACGTTGCTTGTTCCTGTTGTAACTGCATCTGCCGTTTGATATCCGATTGCTACGTTATCATTTCCTGTAGTGCAAGCAGCGAGAGCTTGAGCACCAATAGCAGTACATCGTGATGCTGTAGTAATACTATCTGCTGCATATATTCCTACACCTACGTTGTTATCACCACTTGTAGTTGCAAATAAAGCATTTAAACCAACAGCAACATTACTATGACCAGAAGTACAATCATGCAAAGCAGATTTTCCAACTCCTGTATTACTATCTCCTGTCGCTGTTGCGTTGAAACAATATGCACCAACAGCAGTGTTATCATTTCCACTGGTTCTACCAGAGCTAGAATTAAAACCAAGAGAAGTGTTATTATTTCCACTTGTGTTTGCTTTTAATGATTGGTATCCTAAAGCAGTATTGTTATCACCTGTTAATGCAAAACCAGATGTTTTACCAATACATACGTTATTTTCGGCACTTGAATTAGCATCTTCCATTGCACTTACACCAATCGCTACGTTATTCTCTCCAGTTGCATTTGCAAAACCTGCTCTTCTTCCTAAATATGTATTATCGTTAGCAGTACTTATATTTGAACCAGCTTCAAACCCAACTGCTGTGTTTCTAGTTCCTGTAGTACATGCATCTAAAGATAAAGCACCTACAGCTGCGTTTGAATGTCCAGTTGTGTTTACTCTTAAAGCTGAATTACCTATAGCAGTATTGTTACTTGCTGTTGTATTGGAATATAGAGATTCATAACCTAGTGCAGTATTACCACTTCCAGATGTCATTAAATACCCGGAAAATCCACCCATATGAGTATTTTGTAATCCTGTTGTATTTGAATACAACGCTGCATAACCTAGTGCAGAGTTATACATGAGACCACTACTGGCTGGATCCTGTGTTCTAAGAGCAAAAGCACCAACAGCAGTACTCCTTCTTCCTACTGTATTAAGTTCCAAAGCTTTATGTCCTACTGCTATGTTATATTCACCATCTATGTTGCTAGATAAAGATAAATCTCCTACAGCAGTGTTTCTAGTTCCTGTAGTATTGGCATCTAAAGCTAAAGCACCTACAGCTACGTTATCTGCTCCAGTTGTGTTTGCTTTTAGAGTTTCAAAACCAATTCCCGTATTACTTGCACCTGTAGTTGTTGAGGCTAAAGAGTCATGTCCAAAGGCTGAATTAGCCCCACCTGTTGTAAGTGCAGCTAAAGCTTGACTACCAACGGCTGTAGTATTAAATGCTGTTGTGCTAGACCCCATAGCATTTTTACCAATCGCTGTGTTGTTATCACCAGTTGTACACGCATCTAAAGCATTAGCACCTACGGCAGTGTTATCATATCCAGTTGTGTTTTTATTTAAAGTCTGCATACCTACAGCAGTATTTGATGATCCAGTTGTGTTATCTCCTAGGGAATCATATCCAGCTGCAGTATTATTATTTCCAGTAGTATTATTTGTTAAAGAATTTGATCCTAAGGCTGTGCTGTAACTTGCAGTTGTGTTTGCATCTAAAGATTCAGCACCCAAGGCTGTGTTCTGAGTTCCAGTTGTGTTTGCTTGCAAAGCTGCGTTACCCACTGCTGTGTTATTATCTGCTGTTGTGTTTGCAGCCAAAGCACCTCTTCCTGTAGCAGTATTAAAAGACCCTGAAATGTTTGCACTTAATGAGTTCTGACCTAAAGCTACGTTTTTCGCTCCTGTTGTATTAGCGTCTAATGAGGTTGATCCTACTGCTGTGTTAAATGATCCAGTTGTGTTTTGATTTAAAGTATTATGTCCAATAGCAGTATTATTTGATGCTGTGGTGTTTTGATCCATTGCAAAACTACCCACCGCTACGTTTTGTATTCCCGTTGTATTAGACCTTAAACTATCGCTTCCTAGTCCTGTATTTCTAAACCCATCTACATTTGATAAAAGCGATTGATTACCAACAGCAGTATTTGTATGTCCAGTTGTATTTGCTCCTAATGCATTAGAACCTACGGCAGTATTGTAACCAGCAGTAGTATTAGCATCTAATGCCTGATAACCTAGTGCAACATTATGACTTCCAGTTGTGTTTGCTCCTAATGCTGATCTTCCAACTCCTGTATTGCTATCTGCTGTAGTATTACTTCCTAAAGCTGAACGACCAACAGCTACATTACTATCACCACTGGTATTATCTTCCAGAGCACTTGTACCGATAGATACATTCTCAATACCTGTCTGGTTTTTAATCATACTGTGGCCACCAACAGCCGTGTTTAGTGTGCCTGTTGAATTGTCTCTTAACACACTTTGTCCAACAGCTACATTGAGTGCTCCTGTAGTATTAGTTGTTAATGAGTTATGACCTACAGCAGTGTTGTTTGATGCAGTGGTATTAGCATCTAAGGCTCCTGATCCTACAGCTGTGTTGTTTGCTCCAGAAGTTAAAACTGTTAATGCTGAATTACCAATAGCAGTATTATTTAAACCAGTAACAGCATCATCTAAAGCACTTTCGCCAAGAACAGTGTTACCAGCAACAGAGTTTGCACCTTTACCTATAGATATTGAATTAAAAGATCCATCGGTAGTAAATGTTGGAGAGATCTTACTACCGGCAATAGCTGCACTCGCATTTACATCTGCGTTGACTATTTCTAAAGCAGCTAATTTTGTCTTTGCTATCGCTGCACTGTCATTTATATCGGCATTTACAATAGTTCCATCATCAATCTTAATGCTCGTCACACTATCAGTGTTGAGCATAGCGGTGCTGACGTTAAAATCTGATATTGGATTTCCGATGTAAGGCATGGTTAGATACTGGTATCTTGAGGATTTAACATATATGAAACGGTGATATCTATCGAGCTAGTAGCACTGGCATAAGCTTTGATGACATCATCAGGTTCAACTATCAATTTGTTCCCAGTCATAAACTCCAGGGAGGACTGAGCTGGTACTACTCCAGAAGTGATTAAACGAGTAGCCGTACCACCAACTCCTCCTTTAAATAAAGTCACGGTCACATTCTGTGAGTTAGCATTCTTATTGGAAGCTAAAATACTTAATATGACTCCATAAGTAGATGCAGGTACTCCACTCGAATTTGTCGAACCAGTAATTACTGCTTGTTGTGATGCAACGGTGGAATTATTGGTAACATCTGCTCGACAGACTGAGATAAAACGAGCCATTTATCTATAAAACCTAATCAATATTTCTTCTATTTTATGAGGGGTTAACCTAGAGCAATTGCAAAGACAATAGAACTGTCTTCAGCAAAGGTCTGAGTAGCTACTGTATCTCCACTCATCTTGATGGTTCCACCTGTAATTGTGGTACCAGTAATGTTGGTAGCAGTGACATTCGTGAATAGAGCACTAGTACCAGTTACCGTAACTCCAGATACAGTGCCTTTACCTTCTATAATTCCTGTAACTGTTAAATCACCACCTACTCCTAAGTCATCAGTTATATTTAAATCGTCAGTAACTGTTAGATCTACAGCAGTAACATTAGTAAAGTTTGCATTCGTACCAGTAACTGTTGTACCTGTGATAGTAGTAGCATTTATCTCAGTAATAGTACCGGTGGTTGCTACTAGAGTAGTTGCATAGAGTGCCCTCCAATTTTTAGCACTACTTCCTAAATCTCTGTTATTAGCAGTTGCATCAGGAATAATTGCAGAATCTACGAGAGCTGTAAAAGTTACAGTATCACTTGTAGCATTACCTAGATCTGTATTACCTTGTATTGAAGTATTACCGGTTACTGTTAAATCACCACCAACAGCTAAATCATCTGTTATAGCTATATCATCAGTAACATTTAAATTAACTGCATTTACTGTAGTGAAGTTAGCTATAGAACCAGTGACTGTGGTTCCAGTAATAGCTGTTGCATTAATGTTGGTTATATTTCCTGTAGTAGCAGCTACTGTGGTTGCATAAACTGTTCTCCAGGTCTTAGCACTACTTCCTAAATCTCTGTTATTAGCAGTTGCATCAGGAAGAATAGCTGAATCTACAAGAGCAGTAAAAGTTACAGTATCAGTATCTGCATTACCTATATCTGCATTACCTAATATCGAAGCATTACCGGTTACTGTTAGGTTTCCTCCCATAGTAGTGGCAGCTGTTACATCTAAGTTATTGGAAATATTTGTATTTACAAAATTACCTGTAGTGAAGTTAGCTGTAGTACCAGTGATTGTGGTACCTGTGATATTAGTTGCAGTTGCATTAGTAAATAAAGCAGAAGTACCTGTAACAGTAGCACCTGAAACTGTAGTAGTACCAACGACAGTTGCACCTGTTATTAGAGGAGATAATATCTTAGTTCCACCTGTAATTATTGCTCCTGATATAGTTCCTTTACCTTCTATAGTTCCAGTTACAGTCGCATCCCCACCTATCGTTACGTCATCTGCAACTATGAAATCATCCTGTACAGTAAAATCTTGAGCAGTAACATTAGTAAATTGTCCTGTATCACCAGAAATAGTAGCTCCGCTGATTAAAGTGGTTCCTATTACATTTACACCTGTGATATTAGTAGCTTTTACAGTTGTTCCTGTGACTGTGGTTCCAGTAATATTTGTTGCAGTTGCATTGGTAAATAAAGCAGAAGTACCAGTGATTGTCGTACCTGTAATATTAGTTGCTGTGATATCGGTTATAGTTCCTGTCGTAGCAACAACAGTTACACCATGCAGGGTTTTCCATCTTAAAGATGCAGCACCAAAGTCATGCTGATCATCTGTAGCTGGATCTAAGTCAGCATCTACACGAGCTGTAAAAGTTACCGTATCACTTGTGGCATTACCTATATCTGTATTACCTAGTACCGAAGCATTTCCAGTAACGGTTAAATCTCCACCTACTGCTAGATCATCAGTTATTACTAGGTCATCAGTAACATTTAAATCTACGGCATTAACTGTAGTGAAGTTTGCAGTTGTGCCAGTGACAGTAGTTCCGGTAATTTCAGTAGCAGTGACGTTTGTAAATAGACTGTGAGTACCAGTGACTGTAGTACCGCTGACAAGAGTAGTAAAACGTCCACTAACAGAATTAACGGTTGTACCTGTAAAAGTTACTGCTTTAACAGTAGAACCTTCAATAGCACCACCAGTTATGTTGGTACCACTGATAGTTCCAGAAACAGTAGCATTCTGCTGAACTAGTAATCCACTAACTGTTAATAGATCAGTTACTGATAATCCCGCAATACTCGTTGCACCGGATACCGTTAAATCATTTTGAATTATTGTACTTCCGCTGATAGTCCCGCCTGTCCTAGGCAAATAATGAATATTTAAATATGCTTTTGTTCCTGATATTGTTAACTTTTTATTCTTTAGTCCAGGATCAGGCTCAGATACATTTACAACTGTTAACAGATCATCTTCTGCTAATTGAAGACCTGCCTGTTCCTGTAACTCGCTAATTCTACGATTTGCCACGACCTATAAATATGCATGCTTATTTAACAATTATAGATCCAGTATTCTAGCCCTTATTTAACATTTATCTCCAATCTTGGCAGAAAGTCGTTAACAACATTCCAAGTAAATTGCACTCCAGTAACTAAACCACAAGACAAAAGTAAAATAATAACTATCTCTGCAAGTGTTAGATTCCTTCTAACATAAATTACTTGAGGTTGAGGTGGCGAAACAGGTGCATTTTGAGCTAGAGTTTGTTGTATAGCCAGGTCTCTAGCACGGGCTTTCATTTGTTGTAATTGTTCCGGAGTAATTTGAGGATTAACCGGTGGCTGACTAGGAGGTACTTGTTCTTCCATCACTGAAAAACTATTTACTTTTACATTAGCATCTAATCGACAGGAGTGGTATCATGAGTCCAGGATTACGTAAAGGTTTGGAAGATATAGCGTGGGAATTAAAGGGTATAAAGAATATTTTATCGGCTATTTGGCATAGTCGTTATGAAAACAATTCCACAGATGTTTTAAACCCTCAAGCATTTGCAGATGAATACATTAGCACCGAAGAATGCTCTCGTAGACTGGGAGTTTCAGATCAGACTCTTCGCAATTGGATGGCTTTAGGTAAAAAGAATCCGGAAAAAGGTTGGGTCGAAGGTATACATTATGTAAATGCTTCTCCTGATTCAGGTAGAAAAGCATTGATAAGAATACCGTGGAACCAATTAGTACAATCTTTTGCTAAAAATAGAGACTTTAATTCACAAGATTATCGTAAAAAAGCTTCACCTATGTATATAACAACTAGCTCCGGTAAATTAACATGATAGCTCATCGCTTCATTAACATCGATATAACAGAAGTTACCTTAGAAAACTATAAAGAAACCCTATCCGAATCTTTACAATTACAAGTGGAAATGTTCATACCTCCAGAAGGTTCATTTGACACTGGTTGTTTAAAAAGATACTTAGAAAATGTTAAAACTTATGAGGAAGAAGATGCTAATTCAAATATGACTTTAGCGAACAGATTACGAATTGCTTTTAAAGATATGACCCCAGATACTATTTGCGGTAAGTTTCCCAAGGCTGAGTTACCTTTAAAAAGACGATTACGTTGTGTAGCTGAATATTTAATTAGGTCAGGAGAGTTTAATAAAGTAAGAGATAGTAATGGCAAATTAGTAAAGAAGCGTGGTATTTTAGGAAAAATGGTTGTTCTTTATCAACCGATGCCTAAACTACTTGACTCATTAACTAGACAGGGACTACTAAAAAAATGAACAGAAGAGAACGCTTAATCGCCTCAGTCATTGGTCCAGAGATGGACCCAGAGAAGGCTGCTTTTTTAGATACAACAATCAAATTCATCCTTGCTGATCAAGGAGAACAATATTTAAAGTTCTGGAAACTTAAAGGTCCTGGTGTTATGCGTCTAATACCAACACAAGAAAAAGATGCTTGGTGTACATTAGATGACCTTAGAGAAGATATACGTCTATGTGAATCTCTTAATAACGATGATTTAGGTGAAAGTTTAAAAAGAATATTAAATAAAGCAGAACAAATTGACCCAGCAAGAGTATCTGGTTACATGATACTGGACAATGAAGGTATTAGATATGTTGAGATTGATTATGATAACTTCGATAAAGTAGATGCATCTCCTTGCTCTCTTAATTAATGCCTATACATGATGTCACCAAAAGGAGAGAAGACCTAGAATTAATTACTAATTACGACCTAATTGCATCTGCTCATGCTCTATTAGAAGGTATTGAATTAGATGTAGCTAGTTCAAAAGTAGCAAACACATATGTAGAGGCTGATAGTTACTTTACGCCCAGTGATGATGGTCTTAATTGTCAACAATGGTACGGTAATGTTTATCTCTTTCCTCCAAGTGGTGCATACTTTTGGGACAAGAAAAATGATAAGTGGAAGATGACTCGTGCATCATCTCCAAGTTTAACTTCTTCCCATGCAGTTTGGTTTCGTAAGTTATATAAATCGTGGTTAGCTAAAGAAGTAAAACAAGGACTCTATTTTACAAATTGTCCGGACATGATTAGATACGAACAAAAGATATTTGACTTCCCTATTTGTATATTAAAGACTGCACCTACGTTGTTAAAAAATACAAGTAAAGGTGTTAGTTCGCATAAAACTTGTACATCCTTTCTTGTATATTTACCACCAATAGAGGACTCTTCAAGAATGATAGAAAAGTTCATAGATATTTATGATGAAAAAGGTAGACTCCTTTGTTAGATTAGATATACTCGAAGAACACAAAAGGGGATTATGAGTATCTTATCTGACTGGGAAATTAAACATCTTGTTGAAAAGGAAAACATGATAGAACCCTTTGTATCAAAGGAGATTAAGGAAATTGATGGTAAGAAAACTCTCAGTTATGGTTTAGGTTCTTATGGGTATGACATACGTCTATCCGAAGAAAGATGCTTACTATTTGGAGGCACTGGCTCAGGTACTTGTGATCCCAAAGATTTTGATTCCGACATATTAAAAGCTACTGAATTACACGAAGATGAGAGAGGTAAATACTTCATATTACCCCCTTTTGGATATTGTTTATGTAGAGCAGAAGAAAAGTTAAAATTACCTAAAGATATTACTGTTGTTGCTGTTGGAAAATCTAGTTATGCGAGGTCAGGAATTTTCTGTAATATAACTCCAGCTGAAAGTGGATGGGAGGGTTATTTAACATTACAAATTAGTAATTGCACCTCCTTATTTAATAGAATTTATGCCAATGAAGGCATTACTCAATTGTTATTTTATAGAGGTAATCCTTGTGATATTGATTATCCAGAAAGGAAAAGAAAAAATATAAACAAACCTATAGGTGTTTAGTTACATATAAAAGGATTTACCAAACTGTGGTTTTGGTTTAGTTGCATACTCTGTAGACCCTCCTCCAGGTCCTCCAAAGTTTCGTCCTCTAAGACTTGGCAACTCAACACCTCCTATATCAGCTTTACCTACAGGTATACGTCCTCCTAAAGAAGGTTCATCAAAACCTGATCTTTGTCTAAAGGAACCAGCTGCTTTTGCTGCTTTAAAGAATTTTTTAACTCTGCCTTGATCATCATTTATATCTTCCACGTCTCCACGTTTATCTATATCAATACGACGTAGGTCTACATCATATCCTTGCTCAGGATTTAAGTCGGTTATCTCTGACCCTGAAGTACCTGAGTCTTGCGTAGGGTCGTAAGTAGGATCGTAGAATCTTGCCATGATACCATTGTAAGAGAAAGAAATCATACCCTATATAGTCATGCTTGGTGCAACTAACTTTTTAAATGATTTCGTTAAAGACGAAGTTAAATGTAGAGGTCTATCTGTAGAAGATTTCGGTACTGAAATAGATAATGAAAAAAATGATATTCCTCTGTATGATATGTATAATCGAGGATTAGCAGTATGCGAAGAGGGAATGGAGAGACAGAATCTGGGACTGGAGGGTCAGAGACCGGGTATGACGGGTTATATTCCATCGATGGAGGAAGCAGTGGAAAGGTATCCAGGGGTTTCAGTGAGACCAAAAACCCTCTTACTGGCGTTAGGCTCTCAGAATTCGAAAACAGGGAAGTAAATAAAACAATGGAAGAATGTACTGACGGCTTCTGTCCTATGCCTTCTCTTGAGAAACCTTTACATTTTTTTGATCCTGTAGATAAACCAATGCACTATGCAGCTGGTGCTGTGGAATGCATAGAAGCAATAGAAGCACAGCTTACTCCAGAAGAATTCCGTGGTTATTTAAAAGGTAATGTAGCTAAGTATATGTGGCGTGAACGTAAAAAAGGAGGAACAGAGTCCTTAAAGAAAGCTAATTGGTATTTAAACAGGCTAATAAACTTAAATGGCTAGAGGTTCATCGTCATCTTCATCTAATTCTTCTTCAAGATGTTTTTTAGATTTGGCGACAAGATCTAATAGTTCAATGTCCGTTGGAACATCAAAATCTATATCAACATTTTCTTCTGCCATAAGAGACTTGAGAGCGTACCATTCCATTAGACGTTGATGATACAAGCTTAACAAGGCGAAGTAAAGCTGATCCCAAGTCATCTCGGTGGCTCTCATCTCAGCTTTCCTCATGGAAAACTGTAGCTCTAACGGCAGTTGGAATGCTTTTGGCTCAACTGAATTTTCCATTAGTTGTTACTATTTTCTACACCTATTCTACGCCTATCTATCAAAATCACCATAGGTAAGTTCGTAATATGTGTCGTTTCCTACAGTAGGTCCTATATCTTTTACCTCAATTGCGAAGGTATTCATGAACTCAGTAAGTATATAAGGGTTCATTCTCTGCTCTAAATTTACCAGTGCCTGTATTTGATTTGGGTGACCACAGTACTCTTTAACAGCTGTTAAAAGAATGTTTGGTAACGAAGATACATTGGTATCTATTTCTGATAAAAATAATTTAGTTTCTTCTTGTCTTCTATGTAATAGATGACCTAATGCCTGATGATTATGGTCAAATATCCAACGATTCATCTCATCTGCGGCAGCATGATACTTTTGAGCAGTAATATAATCAACTACGCTGCTATATAAAAAAGCTTCCCATCCTATTGAATGTATAAAAGATATCAAAGATTCTTTCATCGAACTATCAATATCTAACTGTAATTTATCTAGCTCATCATTAATTACATATAGTTCATGTAATAAAAAGTCTAAAGCTTTCTTCTGGGTACAGCGGTGTCCTTTTTTAACTGGAGATCCATCTGGATAGTATTGTGTTCCATATCCAAAGGTGTAAGGTTCTTTATTACTTACGGGGTCACAATAAGACTGTTCGTTATAAACTTCATACTTACAAATTAACTCTATGGCTTTAGAAAACCCGGACATAATAGTAATTACTTCTTACTATAATCATACACAATTTTATTTACCATTTCACCTTATGGGACCAATATCTTGCTGAGAATATATCAGGTTTAGAGTCTTGTGCATTATGTCTGGCGTAGTAAGACTTCTTACGGGCTTTTTCTTTTGCTGTTTTAGGATTTTTACCAGCTCCTTTTACACCTTGTTGACCAAATCTAATAATCTTTTCTTTACCATCTTTACATGCTTTTACTACATGAGACTTAGTAGGATGTTTAGGAGTTCTTTTTGCTTTATTGCATGCCAATTTATCCTTAGCTATCTTCGCTGCACTTGCTGCTTTTTTACGTTTATCAGACATGTGTAAAGTTAAAAGAAACTATCGAAACCGAGACCTTTTTTATAATCATCTAATATATTTTGCCCTGACTTAGTCTTTTTATATGTCCCAAATATACTTTCATCTTCATCGTCGTCATCATCAGCAAAGATTCTAAATGAATCAGCTACGTCTTTTTCTTCTTCCTCTTCTTCTTTGTCTACGCCTCCGTAGATATCCGAATCATCTCCAGTAAGTCTGGTTATTCCAGCGAACGCAGCAAAAGGATCGTTTGTGTAATCTTTTCCAAATCCCTCTAATGTTATTCTCCCATCTTTAGACCCAACTTGAGATAATATCTCCTGTGATCCTGGATCTAAATCAGGGAATACATTCTCGTAAAAGTCATCTTCTGACCCTTCATATCCTGCATCCTGAAATATTTTGTATAGCTGTGTGTCTCCTTCTAATTTATCAGCTGGATTATAATCCTCTTCTCTTGCAATATATTCGACCCCTAATAAGTATTGATCTGGCTTTTCACGTTTCTTATTTAGAAACTTAATCTGTGCTCTTATATCTTCAGCAGATCCTGTTCTTAAAGTACTGGATATATACTCTTTTAAATCTTCTAGAGTTCCTTGAAAATCCTCTAGTCCTAAATCTTCTAAAGCTGCATTCCAAGTTTCAGGTTGATTAGGATCTAAACCTTCCAACATATCGTCAGCAAATTCTTCTGGTCTTATAAAATTACCAAATATAGTTTTAGTGTTTTT
>Ga0181416_1000062_pt1 | contig 24856 bp, 25 predicted proteins | sample 39SPOviralmetaG_FD_130141 | JGI IMG/M metagenome (GOLD analysis project Ga0181416, IMG submission 130141) | Marine viral communities from the oligotrophic San Pedro Time Series (SPOT) site, San Pedro Channel, CA, USA - 39 SPOT_SRF_2013-01-16 | ecosystem: Environmental > Aquatic > Marine > Strait... | reverse complement strand
GTCTACTAACAGATGCTGAAGGTGTTCCATTTATTACAGAGCAGGAATACACAGGGGCAGGAGATATTCTTACTGACGGAACATATGAAGGACGTGCTCAAGACGGCGGTCTAGAAAGTAATTTCTTCTTCCAGTCTACTCGTCTTACTGGGGGGAGAGTAGGAAGCAGGGGAATAGAAGTTCATATTAAGGCTACTGATATGAAAGATAATGTTAATGTAATGAGGAGTTTCTGTGAATATCTTCGTATTGCTCGTCTACAGGATGGATTTATTGAAGTCTATAATGTATAATTGTAATTTACAATTTTTTAATTTAGTTTTTTTTATGTTCCATATATAAATGGTTCAAACCTATAAAATGAAGTTTAATAAAAAATATAATCAACCTTTACAGAAATCAAATAGTATAAGTGATATTTCTCGTTTAACTGGATATAAAAAATCAGGTTTACAAACAATATATAATAAAGGTGTCGGTGCTTTCAAAACAAATAGAGCTTCAGTAAGACCTCATATTAAAAGTGCTGATGCTTGGGGTATGGCTCGTTTGTATGCTTCGGTTAATCCTTCTTCAAGAGCTTATAAAATTGATAAAATACATTTGATAAAAAAAAAATAATATAATATATAAATGCCTTTAGATAAAGATGGAAAACCTATATTATACAAACCTTGGAGGAATACAACAAAATCAAGATTTAAATACTGGGTGTACGTTAAAAGTGATAATAAAAAAGGTTATAAAAAAATAGGATTTGGTTATAAAGGAATGGCTGACTGGAGGAGTGGAACTGCTACAAAAGAACAAAGAAAATCTTATAGAGCAAGAGCCTCTGGAATAAAAAATAAACAAGGACAACTCACATATAAATTAAAAGATACAGCTAATTACTGGTCATACAATTATTTATGGTGATTATAGTCATTATAGTAATTATAGTAATCTTATTTCAAGAGTAGAGATTTTTTTTAATATAATATTTTAATCTATCCAAACTGAAACTTAATGACTATAATGACTATAATGACTACCTCGTCTATGTTAAGGTATAGATAAAATTACATTTTTCATAATGTATAGGATTGTCGAGTTTTTTAATATCATTAATTCCGTGATTTTTTAATGTATTATAATAAACTCTGGCGTGATAATCTTTTGATTTAAGTTTCATAGGTTTTATTAAGTCATCAATTGTTTTATTTTCTTTAAGTGTTAGTTTATTTTCAAGTATCATTAATTTACAAAAATAAACCATATAATCATATTTATCTTTATAACCACTTCCATTTGTATTTTTAGTACATTTATAAAGTGCTTCTCTTAAACCTCCCTTTGTAAGTCCACTAGTCATCTTATCATAGAGTATATGATTAAAACATAAATTACATAATCCCTTTTGTATACATTCCATAGAGTAAATATGGTCATCATTATATTTAGCTCTAAATCGTAAATCAGGTCTTGTTAAGATAAGTAAAGATGAAAAACATTTTCCATTTTTTACTAAACAAGGAATAGGTTGACCTTCAACAATAAAAGGGTGAAAATTATGAGATACACAACCTACGTTATTATAATTTTGAATATAATTTTCAATACTTGTGAAAATGTGATTCCCTTCAACGTGGTCTTTATATCCATTATAAAATCTTGAATATCTTTTAATATTATCATCAAGCATCCAAATCCTTTCATATTTATTTTGTAAACCCCAGTCAAGTAAATAATTCCTCATAGATACTATTCCCATATTTTCTTCGTGAAAATTACCTGATACTTGATGTAAAGTAGCAAATTGTTTATCTATCCATTTATCGTACTTGTCATATTGACAAGGCTCAACAAAAATAGTATGTTTTATTTTACTTCTACAAAGAGTTAAATGAGTAAATCCAGTTGTATTTGTATATCTCCCATAAGATAAAACACAAATAGGATATGTAATATCTGTCATATTTATACTTTTCCATATTCCTCTCTTATGTCTATTTTCATAGTATAAACTACAAGTACTATAATTTTTATCTGTAAAATGTCTAATTATAGAATTATCAATCCATATCATTTTTACAAACTCTAGGAACTCAATACAATCTTCTTTTGATCCATATATTTCAGTATGTTTCATAAGTATATTACTACATTTTGAATTATCGAAATCAACAATATCAAAATTGTAATCTACAAGTTTATCTCCTCGTTTTACTTTATAGTCAAAATATTCAAACTCAAATCCATTATCCTTCAAAACTATAATACTTTTATCATCTAGCTTCATTTTTATCTTATACAAATCTTGTAAATTACAAGATTTATCACATTTTAAGAATTGAGGTTTCATTATACTTACTTTTGATTTTATTTCTGATATGTAAATAATAAAAAATAATGTAAGTTTAAAAACTATTTAAATAATATATATATTAGTTATAACAATGAAAGAAAATAACACTTCTTCAAACGAATATGAAAATGGAAAGATTTATAAGATTATAGACAATACAAACGGAAACGTATACTATGGCTCAACTAAAGTTGGATTAAATAAAAGATTAAGTGATCATAAATACGATTATAAAAGGAGAGAAAAAGAAAAGAATTGTAGAACATCAAGCTTAATAATTTGTAATGGAGATTATACAATGGAACTAGTGGAAAATTATCCGTGTAAATCTAGGACAGAATTAGAGGAACGAGAGGCTTATTATATTAATAACTTTGAATGTATTAATAAAGCAAAAAAAAAGATGTGTTTTAAAGCTACACAAAAAACTACAATTATTAGTTTTGATTAAATATAATATATGTAATTTACAAGTTTTTTTAATCTTTTTTTATTTAAGTTTATTTAAAAATAAAATAATCTTATATTATATAAATACAATGTCTGAAATCGAAACTAAAATCCAAAAACTACGACCTAATCTTAAAACAAATACGATTAAACAATATGAAGCTCAACTAAGGAAATTACAGAAATTATTCGAGACTGATAATTATAAGTTTTTACAAGACCCCGAAAAGGTTGAGGAGACTATAAGTCATTTACATTATACGTCTAGAAGAAATGTATATAATGCTGTTATTATTTTATTACTTGCTTTAGATGAGGATAAAGAATTAATTGATACTTATGGAGAGATGAGAGATAAATTAAATAAACAATATCAAGACGAACAGGCATCAGGAAAAATATCAGATAAACAAAAAGAGAACTTTGTAGATATTGATGATATTTATAAAATGTTGACTCAAATGGAAAAGGATATTAAACCCTTAAAAAAGAAATCCACATTGAATCAAAATGAAAGACAGATTATTAAAGCTTATACAATCTTTTCATCTTTAGTACGGATCCCTGTGAGGAATGATTTAGCTGGATTAATTTATATTAGTAAAACGACTTACAATAAATTAAGTGATAAAGAAAAAGAAGAGAATAATTATTTAGTTCAATTAAAAAACAATTTACAATATATTTTTAATGAATATAAGACGAGTAAGAAATACAAAGAGAATATAATTGATATTCCTAAGGACTTACAAAAGATATTACGAATGTATATGAAGATAAATAATTATAAAGTAGGAGATGTAATCTTTCCAATCTCCAAGAATGGATTAACACAGCTATTAACTAAATATTCAATGAAATATATGAATAAAAAAATCAGTTCCACTATGATAAGAAAATCATATTTATCTAGTAAGTATAGTACTATGAAGAAGGAGATGGAAGAAGATGCTAAAATAATGGGTCATAGTGTAGCAACTCAACAAAAAGTATACGTTAAAAATGATGATGAAGCTGAATAGTCATTATAGTCATTATAGTCATTAAGTTTCGGTTTGAATAACATAAAATAAAATATAAAATAAAATCTCTACTCTTGAAATAAGATTACTATAATTACTATAATGACTATCATTAATTAAATGTGATAATAATGGGATTTTCAGGAGTAGACCTTTTAATTGTTAAACATTGAATGATTTGACGTTTAGAGATATATTTTTCTTCTAACATTTGCTTAACTTGAGGAGATATAAGAGGTTTGAATGTATGTTTTATTTTACAGCATTTATTCATTAGTTTACAACATCTACGTACAGATGGAATATCTCCGTACCCCTTAATGTAATTCATATCATCAATAATATCTTCTAGTGAGTTATAACTTGTATAATTCAAATCATATTTATTATTACAATATTTAATAATTGACTTACATATCGACATAATATTATTTTTTTCTTTTATATTAATCTTCTTTTTAGGATTTCCTTTTTGTAAATAAATAAATAAATCCTGTTTTGATTCAATATTGTAAACATTATCTCGTTTAATATCTTCATTGTCTACGTGATAATAATCAATTAATTTATCCTGTAATTCCTTTTTATTAATACTATGATTAAATATAACTGGAACATTCAAACTATTTACAATATGTATTAAATCTTGTTTTGAAAAGGATTTATGTATCATTTATATTATATATTAGATTTTATTTTTCTTATTTTTAATCGTATATAATTTTATATATATATATATATAAAAGAGATGCCTCCTAAAAAAGTAAAGCAATTGACGTTGACTGAAATATGGAAACTAATTCAAGAACATAACAAACTCTCTAAAATTGAGATGCCTAAAGGAAAAGATAGAACACGACCTAATTTAATTAAAGCAATTGAAAAAGCTGGTTTCTCATTAAATCACGAGAAGAAGAGAATTGAAAAAGGTCAAAAAAGAAAAACGGATCCTATGAAAGATGCTCCAAAAGACCCTAAAGACCCTAAAAAAATTACTATGTCTATTAAACCTCCTATGGCTTCTATGAAAATTAAACCTAAATCATCGAAACCTAAAAATATGAAGGAGCTACGTGATCAAGTAAAAGAAATATTAAAACCTGTACCTGCTAGAGTTAAACAATTTAAAAAAGAAGGGTCATCATTAAAAACATTCAAACAAATACAAGATTTAAGAAAGAAATATATGAAGCCATATAAGGAAGCTTTTAGACTATTAACAAATAAACTTGATGATGATGAATGGTTTACTGATGATAAGTTTGATGAGATAGATACTTTCTTTGATAGTATACTTAATAAACCTTTTGAGAATGCTGTAAAAGAATTATTATCTAATATAGTTGAAGTTAAGTTCAAAGATATAGCTACGAAACGATTAGTACGACTTAATAGTATGGAAGAACTTAAAAAATATTGGAGAGATTTCAAAGATAAATATATGGATCAATCATCTTCAGATGGAGTTGGAGGAAGTTTACGAGAAAAATATGCTGATTGGATTGCTGAAACTGAAAAGAAATCTATGAAAGAAATGGAGATGCTGTTGAAAGGAAAAAAAAACTAGTAGGAAAGGATGATGCCGTAAAAAAACCTCCACCTCCGAAACCTCCCCCTGTCTCTAAACCTACAAAAGGTGTTAAAGTAAGTACACAAGGAAGAAAAAATAGAATGGAACAAATGAAAAAAAATTGTGAAGAGATGGTTAAATATAGTAAAATATTTTTAGAAGGTGTAGATAAAAACTGGAGTCAAGCCTTTTTAAAACAATATGAAAGTAATTTAGATATACGATTAGAAAGTGTCTTGAGCTTTAAAAATTATCAGCAGGAATATAATATCTTAAAAAATACTTGTGGATTACAAGAAGCTAAAATATACGAAAAAGCATATGAAGTATTTACACAAAAACAAAAAGGAGTATACATTCCAAAATTAAAAGAAAAACCTAAACCCAAACCTTCTTCTAAATCTAAACCTAAAAAACCTGAAGAAATTAAAGTTCAATCAGTTAAAGATGGAATATTAACTACAAAACAATATGGAGAGATAAGTGATTTAACTGGAGAACAAATCTACAATAATTTAAAATCAAATGCTTCTCCTATATTTTATCCTTGGAGTTCACAAATAACAAGTAGTTTTATAACTTACGGATATATATTGAATAATAATTCTAATGATTGTTCACTTTCAGAAACTATTTTACGAGATATTAATAGTAGTAGAGGAAACTCAAAAATAGTTAATCCAAATAAAAATATGATTGACTATGCTAAATTAATTGCTGAGAATATATATAGATGTTATAAAAGAAATAAAGTTGTATGTATTCCTTTCGGAATAGTTCAAAGAGAAGGAAACTCATATTCACATCACGCCAATATGTTAATATTTAATTATCATAGAAAGGAAGCTGAACACTTTGAGCCACACGGAGAGTTTTTTAAGGGAGGTTTTAATAAAAAAGGAGAAAGAAAAAAAGTTCAAGGAGTTAATTTAGAACCTGCTATTAAAAAAATTAATGCTGAATTAGATAAAATACAAGGGGCTCCGTGGCCATTTGAATATGTTCCACCGAAAGATGTATGTCCAGCTGGATTTAATAAATTAAAAGGTTTTCAAAGTCTAGATAGTTATAAAGATAAGAGTACTTCAAAGAGAGATTTTCAGGGAGTAGTTATTACTGAAATAGGAGGATATTGTAAAATGTGGTCTTTCTTTTATATGGACTTACGATTAAAAACATTACGGAAAAAAGCTTCAGAGATTTATACAGAGATGGCTACAATGTTTCAAAAAGATTATAGTGATGAAAAAAGAAAAGAGTTTATATATTTAATGAGAGGTATGTCGAAGTTTGCTTGGGAAAAACAATTAGAGATGGTTAAAAAAGGTTTTATTACAGAACCTGAATTAATAAAGTATTTAGGAACTAGAAAAAGATCCGAATTGAGTAATGAGCTTATTATTAAATATTTAGATGCTACGAAGAAGTTGATGTTAGATGATTGGGTACGATTTTTACGATAATTTACTGAAAAATGATTAAAAAACAATAATAATAATAGATTAATAAGGGTTTTAATCTTGTTTTATTACTAAAAATGACTTAAAGAGACATTAATTTTAAAATTAATTATTGTTTTAAGTACTTTTATTAACTTTTTAAGATTAAAACCCTTTAAATGACTATATTTTAATCATATTTCATTAATAATATAAGATTATATTGTATTTTACAAGATATTAAAATATAAAATATAAAATAAAATATAATACTATAATATAATGAATCAACAATTAGATATTAAAGTCATTGAGTGTAATCGACAAAGCTCAAATGAATTACGAGAAGATAATGTAGAAGTTAATTCATCTTGGAGAAATAATTTAAGTGATGTTGTACACTTAGAAGCTGGAGATAAAGTTTCAGTTTATAGTTCCTTTGTAAATGTGGACGGAGCTGGACAATTGAACACTATGGATATAAAAGGAAAATCATTAGGAGTTAAAAAAACTTTATATGATACTAAAATTACAGAGCAAGCTGATTTTGTTTATTCAACTCCTATAGCAGATGATTATAATATGATAGGAGCTACTAAACAAGAAGTTTTAAATAGATGGAGACCGAATGCTGTTGGAGAAGCTTCAACGGATCCAACTGGTACAGAAGTTGAAATACGAGATAATGAAATTAATATGATTATCAGTTATTATAAAAATATGGATTTAGATGCTTATGTACAACTTCCAAGAAGATTTGTAAAAAATCACGACTGGTATGATGATGCTTCTTTTGAAACAAATGGAGGCTGGAATCAAGTAGCAGAAGATAGTTTAACAGAAGGTAGAGTTTTATGTAATCCGTGGTCTTGTTTTATGACTACTGATTATAAATATTATTTTATTGATGGTGATAATGGAAATAAAAATATGTTGAAATTGAGAAATAATGGTGATAGATATACATTAATGATTAGAAATGTTTCTTGGTGGACTGGATTAAATGATGGTGGAGCTAATCAACCTTCTACAAGTTTTAAAGTAGGAGGAAGTACTTATGCTCCTGACCCTGAGAATGCTTATTATTATCAATATAAAGAAATAAAAAAATTATCTATTCCTGAAGGATTTAATAGTGCTAATTATGTAGCTGAAGAACTAACGAGACAATTACAAGAAATAACTCAAAATGATACATTTAGTTTAGCAGAACCTCATAGTCATAAAATATTTGATGATATAGCTCGGGAAGCTCCATTTACAAGAAGATTAAATAGTCAAACTTATAAAGGATTTAATGCTGGAACTATTTTTAATTATGAAGAAGACAATTTTAATATGATTAAAAGTGCTGATGAACCTAGTGCTGGATTAACTGAAGCAAATGCTCAATTGAGAAGAGATTATTATACTAATTATCAATACGTAGCTATGAAACGCCCTGACTTTTATGAATTAGGTCAACGTATTAACCGATGGAATGGAATAAAAGGATTAACTATGGAAAACGAAGTCTTCAATAGTAATCCAGTTATAACATTAAACTTAGAGTATACTGAGTATAATTTAAAATTATGGAAAGAGTTTTTGGAAGTTGAAGGAACTTATCCTGAGTTTTGGTATAAAGAAAATCTAGCAACAGCAGACACAACAGAGAGTTTTTATAAAACTAAAAATATTAATATCAATAATAGTCGATTTATTCATATGAATAGAAAAACAGACGAATATTATATTACTGATAGGATCCCTGATGGAGAAACATTGTTAGGTTGTAGTTATTATGAACAAACAACTACTCCTTTTACTGAAAATGAAGATGATTTATCTAGTCAAGTTATATTTTTTCATTATGACCCTTCTCAAAAAGATAAATATTATGATAATCCTGATATATCACGTAATCAGTTTACATATGGTTTTGCTTCTAAAAGTAGTACTGGAAATATTATGATCCACACAGACCAACTAGGAGGACTTCCTGCTTTATTATTTAATGGAGGTGCTATTGAAGCTGAAAGAAAACTTGGATTTGATTTTCATTGGAACTCTTATGGAAATACGGCTATTATGTTATGGACTGGAAAAGACCTAAAAAATATGAGTTCAAGTATAGATTTAAATATGGTGTTTGCTCAAACTCCATCTATAGAACCTGATAAACCTACACCTACAACTATTCCTTTAGTTGACTATTCATTTAGTAGATATTTAAATGTTAGAAAAATTAATCAGTGTTATATTGGAGCTGATAATGCTACAATAGGATATGATGGAACACATTTCTTTTTTAGTGATTTCCATACTCCAAAAAATATCGGAACTAACAGCAATGCTGGAAGCTTAGAAAAAATAACTATTACAGATGTTAATCACGAGGGAGATGCTCCTAATAGAGAAGATTATGTTCCTAATGCTGAAAGAGTTGTTTATAAAATGAATGTACTAGATGATTATATGGATTTCAGTCCAACTCATTATCCTTATGAAAAAAGATATAGTTATAGTTTGAATGCTAATGATGGATCACAATCAAACTTTGTAAAATACAAATATCAAAGACCGAATACTAATCAAGATTATTTTAGTATTTTTGATTCAATATGTGGAATTACAATTGAAGATTTTGGAATAGATAAAGAACAATGGGACGATAGTTTATGGGGTTTAATGGGTTTTACGTACGAACAATTCGACAAAAATAATCAAAATGTAAGAACACAAAGGATAGGAAGCAATAATACTCCAGCACTAAATATTTTAACAACTAATGCTGATGTTCCTATTGGAGATAGTAAAGTATATACTCAAAATACATTTGGACAAAGTGCTTATAATAATCAATTTAGTCAACCTTTAACTTATGATGACAGAGTAAATCCTACTCCTCCAAATGGCTATCCATTATATCCTACAATTCAACAAGCTACAACATCTTTAAAAGTTGTTGCTGGAGATTTTCCTACATCTATGGCGAGGTCATATTATACAATAAGAAGTGATATAGTAGGAGGAAATCATTTTATAGGTGGAAAAGTAGAAAATACTCAGATGCCGATTGTAGCTGTAGTAGATAAAATGAACCCTCAAGGAGACTTTTATTTTGGAACTGAAAGCTCATTACAATTCACAATGAGTGGAAATAGAGTTTTATCTAGTGTATCTGTAAGTATACACGACCCCGATGGATCATATGCTAATGTAGGAAAATATTCATCTGTATTATTTAAAATTGAAAAACAGAGGAAATTAACTTATAATGTAGCTCAGGAGATTATGTTGAGAGAAGAACAAGAAAAAAAGAATAAAAAATAAATCTTGTAATTTACAATAGTCATTATAGTAATTATAGTCATCTTATTTCAAGAGTAGAGATTTTATTTTACTCTGGGCAAGAATGTATTCAATCCGAAATATAATGACTATTATTACTATTGTAATTTACAACGTATTAATATTTAAACAATAAGCAATATTATTATATATACTATAATATAGAAAACAAATGGAAGAAGCTATGATCCAAAAAGCTATTGACCAATATCAGAAAAGACTAAAATCATACAAAGACACATATCAGAAAAGAAAGGAAGATGAAGACTTTATGGAATCAAATCGACAAAGAGCAAGGGAATATTACAAAAATAATCCTACTAAAAAACACGAATATTATGAAATGAATAAAGAAAGAGCAAAAGCTCGGTCAATGTATAATTATTATAAAAAACACGATAAACTTGATTTATTTAAATCTAAATATCCTGAACGTTATAATTTAGTCGTCGTCGTCTGAGGGTAAGTCTTCAGAACCTATATTTTCTTCAATGATTTCTTCAGCAGGTAAATCTTTCACCATTTCTAGCAGTTTACTTCTTGTTAGTTCAAGTCCTTCAGCTTCTATCTTTTTTTTACATTCCTCAAAATGTTTTTGTTTTCCTAATTCCATAAGTACATAATATAATTCGTGTCGTTTCGGCATTTATATTATAGAATATATTTTATTGTAAAATACAATTTTTTAATATTTTTTTTTTGATGATTTTTTTGAAGACTTTCCTTCAAATACTTCCTTTTCATTTATCTTATTATTAGTTTTCGGTGGAGCTTTTAAAGGTACATAGTTTTTTGTTTTATCTTCACTACAAGGTAAGCACTTAGCCATTTTTGTCTTTCCAGCTCTTTTTTTTACAGGCATTATATTATTTATATATATTTTTTTTTAATAATAAAATAAAATATATCTTATAATATAAATGACATCTATAATTCTTTCTAATCGTGTAAATGAACGGACGAATGTTGGGAATCAACAGAGTATCTATAAAGCTTGGAGTTTTAAAAATCAATTATCTTCGAATGTAATTATTCCTGCTAATTCTCAAATAGCTCTTCAATCTTGTAAAATCAATGTAGATGGAACATATTCCTTAAATCTTCAAGGAGATTTATTTAGTCAATGGTTCGGTCAAGTATTAACTGATACTATTAAACAATATCATACAACATCTTATCCTGTTCAAAGTGGACTACAATCTATGAGTGCTGATGGTGGATCAGGTGTTAATACTGAAGATTTAGCAAGTATGCTTCAAAACTCATTAAATCTTAGTTCTCATCATCCTAATCATATGGGATACTGGAAAGTTGTAAGAAAAATAGACAGCTCTACAAATGAGTTTAAGGGTTTTACATATTCATTAGATGAATATAATGATACAACTGATAATAAATCTACTTATGCTGTAAGTGCTTATTCTAGAAATCAACAGCTAAACAATGTTCCAGCTAAAAATTGGACTTATGGAATAAATGGTGGAACAGGCAATGGAGATTTTGTAGCTACATCTTTTGAAAATGACCGACCTGCTGTGGCTATTCTTCCTGAACTTCCTATGAGTTTAATTGGTGGTGAATTAATCGTAGATTTTTCTGATGCTAATGGAAAAGGGGTGAATTGGTGTGTCGGATTAAGTAGAAGTAATTTAATAAATGGAGGGCAAGATATAAATCAGATTATGGCTCCCAAATATTGGAGTAAAGTCAGAGGAGGAGACTGGGATCCTACTTTTAATTTCTATTGTGATTATGCTGTATATAGATTTGATGACACATTATATCTAGCTCATTCTGTTTTTAACCCTGAAGAAACAGGAGGTACAATTACTTCAGGAAATAAAAAGGCAATTTACATAAAGGATTTAGATTATGGAGGTCTAGGAAATATAGCTAGTGATTATGATATAGATGCTAATGCTGATGCTTATACAAAAGTTAAGTTTACATTAATTAACGAACAAATTAAAATCGAATTACTTACGGCGGCAGATGCTGCTACTACTTTATATTTATATAAAGATGTGGGAGTTGATGGAAGGACAAAAGTTCAAAACTTAACTCCAATTAGCCAGTCGTGTAGATGTTTACACCCTGTATTATATGTAGAAACAACAGCTTTAGTATCTGATGCTGGTTTAAGTGTTGAAAAATGTATAAATGCTCCTTTGGGTCCACAGGCTACTATTAGAGATGATCCAGTGTTTGATAAATACAATGCTGGAGATAATGAAGGTTTATTTTCAGGCTGGTACGAGTTTTTAAGGGGTAGTGGTCTGGTTAGTAGATGCTGGTCATTAGAAAGACGACGATGGAACAATTTTGATCCAGCAATTACAGCAACTCATAATTTTTTGGGTTTACAAAATACAGATTTTAATCTTGAAGGAAGTCCAGTTATTATTGTAAAACCCAGTGAACAATATAAAATTACGGGAGGCTGTAATACTCCAGATTTATTTGGATTTAAAAATAAAGGTGTTATTAATACGTTTGAGTTAGGTGGTGGAGGTGATAATGATACATTCCTTGTTGAAAGTACGAGTGTTCCAGCTTTACAAAATACAAGAGCCATCTTTGTACGATTAGACAATATTCCTACAAAAAATATTAATGGCTTTAAAGGTAATAGCTCTACTATCCTATCAATGCTTCCAAGACAATCCAAAGATACAGAAGTGGGACGAGTATTTTATGAACCTAATAATCTTATGTATGTTGACTTACTAAATACTCAAGAAATAAGGTTGAATAGTTTTGATATTAGTTTTTGCTATGTTGATGAAACATTTGCTACTAATTTATCAGGTCAATCTGTAGTTGTCCTTCATATTAAACAGAAGGGGCATAAGTGAAAATAAAGTTAATGTTTTTATCAAAATCAGACATTAATTTATTTAGATTAAATGAATAAAAACTTTTCTATATTTTTTTAGAAAAATAGATAATTTTTAATTTATTTTTAGATTATTTTTTTTATATTTATTAATATTATAATATGGAAAATAGCAATCTTCCGCCTCAATTAGTATATGATATTTCAGTAGATGATTTAGCAGATGAATCCACTGGAGAGGAGAACCCTAATTTTGTTTATGAGGAAGATAAAAAAGAAGACGACAGAGAAGTCGTAGAAGATACAATTGAAGAAAAGATAGTTGATTTTGTAGAGCCTGAACCTATTAATGATGAAGATGTATTTGATAATACTCCTACTAAGCCTAAGCCTGTTTCTCCTCCTCCTTCAGTACTAACTACTCCTGTGCCTTTAAAAGCAAATGGAAAGCCTGTTAAATTAAATAAGAATGGAAAACCTAGAAAACAAATATCTCCAGAACACCTTGCTAAATTACAAGAAGCAAGAAAAAAAGCACTTGAAACTCGACGAGCAAATAAAAAAGAGAAAGTAAACACGAAAGAATTAAAAAAGAAAAAGAAACAATTATTAATTGAAAAAGAACAATTAGAAGTAAATGAATTAGAAGAACAAGTAAAAACTAAGTCTACTAAACCTATTCAGAAAGTAGAATATATTAATGGTTTGACTAAAGAGGATTTATATACAGCTCAACTGGAGGCTATTACTAAATATGATGCTGTAAGGAAAGCAGAGAAGAAAAAGAAAAAAGAACAGGCTATGATAGAGAGAGAGAAAAAGGAAATGTTAAATAAAATACAACACGCCCAAAATGGTTGGAGAGATGTAGCAGGAATATATAAAGATTGTTTTTAAATCTTGTAAATAACAAGTTTGTTTTTGAATTAAATATATTAAAATAAAATATATTTACTATATATAAATGGAAAAAAAAGGAGTTCCTAAAATTAAAAAAGTCAAAGATGTACCTGAAAATGATAAGTTTGACGGAATACACGATTATCTTCCAAAAATGCCGTGTTTAATGATTATTATAGGATCCGTTAAGTCAGGAAAAAGTAATTATATTATTAATCTACTTTGTAATAATGACTTCTATAAAGGAATGTTTGATATAGTACAGATTATATCTACTACATTATATAGTGATAATAAAGGAAAAATACTTGATAAATATTTTGATTGTAATGATACTTTCGATGATACATTAATTGAAGGAATAAAAAAAGAACAATCTCAATATCCTAAAGAAGAGAGACCTACAAGAGCTTTAATTTTAGATGATTGCTTAACTCATAAAGGAGGAGGAGGATTAAGTAGAAATGATAGTATTAGTTTCTTTTCTACTAGATTTAGACATTACATTAATTTTTATTGTATTACTACTCAGAGCTTCAAAAATCTAAGTCCACTTATAAGAAATAATGCTAATGCTGTAATTATTTGTAGATTACAAAACACAGCTGAGAAAATGAAAGTGATGGAGGAATATGGAGATTTAGTTGGAGGTCAAGAAAACTTCTTAAAAATGTATGACGAAGTACATAGTGAGCCTTATAATATTATGTATTTAGACTTACAATCTAACCCTGCTAGAGTATTTAAAAATCACGAAACACAATTATATCCTTAAGAGTATAGAAAAGATAGTAATATAGTAATTATAGTCATTAAGTTTCGGTTTGAATAGAAAAATAAAAATAAAAATAAAAATTGTTCACGATTTCATTTCAAGATTACTATAATTACTATAATTACTATCGTCTTAATTTACATTTATAATATATTATATTTTACTATTGTTTACTATATAATAATAATAATATAATATGTAAAAATATTTCTCTCGTAATAGTAATCTTCAATTTGAAGATTACTATCGACAAAATGAAGATGACTATAATGACTATAATATTTGTTTTTTTGTAAATAGAGATTAAAATATATTATATAATATAAAAATGGATTTATTTTCTTCAAATGTAGGGTCTATACACGGAAATATGATAGATAGTAAAATAGCTCAAGTCAACTCAGGAATTGCTAATGCTAATAATCAACTCGCCGATACAATTACAGGATTGAAAGAACAACAAAAAGAAAATGAATATTTATCTAGTGCTAAAAATCTTGTATCTAGTGCTTATGCTGGTGGGGCATATAATACTAAATTAGAAGCCTATAAACAATTTGTAGCTGAAGGGGGTCAAGGTTTAGGTTTAAAACAAGCTGGACGAGAAGCAGTTCAAGAAATAAGGAGTACTGGTGAAGGATTACGAGATGCTGGGAAAGGAATAAAAGAAGCTGTATTTAGTAAATCTCCATTAGACGAACATATATCAACTAGTAGAATCACTTCGGCTACAGGGACGGCAGGGGCTGAAGGTAGAGCTGGTTTATCACACGCCGAACACGCCGAAGAGATGGGATCAAAACTTGTAAAAGGTGGAATACAAGAAGGAGAAGAATTAGTTGGAAAAGTGGGGGGAGTTGCTGGAAAATTAGGAAAAGGTTTGGGGATTGCTGGTGGTCTTGCTACTGGTGGTATGGCGTTATTTGATGATTTTAAAGGGGGTAATTTCCATTTACAAGGGGACAATACAGCAGAAAAGATTGCTAATGCTGGTCAGATAATAGGTGCTGGATTAGATGTCATTGGAACAGTTGCTCCTCCTATTGCTCTATTAGGTGGAGCTGTAGATATTTTATCAGGTATTATTGGAGGTGTAGGAAGTATTGAAGAAGGAGGAGCAAAAGAAAAAGAATTAGATAAACAAGGGGAAGAGCAAAAACAAAAACTTCAAGCTCCTTCTGTTGTAGGTTCGGGTCCTATTTCAACAGGACGTACTATCTAATCTTGTAAATTACAATTTTTTTATTTAGTTTTTTTTATCTTATATTATATTAAATAATGGGTGAAGGTATACTACAACAATTTAATATCAATGAATTAGCTGGGGCAACTGGTCTTATACTAGGAGCATTAGGAGGATTACTTGCTGTTATATGGAAATCAAGATGTCATTGTAAGATGAACCTTTGCTATATATGTCAATGTGAAAGAAAGCCTCCTCCTGATAATCCTGATGAAGTATCGACAGATGAAGAAGAAATTGTTCCAAAAAAAGAAAAAGAAAAAGAAAAACCGAAAGAACCTGAGCCTGAACCTGAACCTGAATTAAATCCTTAATCTCACTTTATTTCTATTTAAAGATTATTTGATTTACTATATTATAGAAAAGAATATCGGAGAAAAAATTAAATAACTAAAAAAAAAATATTAGTATACATATATGAATATCCGTTCCATTAAAACCTTTGTAGAGGAATTAGAGGCTGAATGTAATTTTCCTTGCTGGAGGAAGATACAGGTCAATCTTGTAAATGGTGTAAAAAAACCTCTTTCTGACCATAAGAACTGGACAACAGACCAGATATTTAATAACAGAGGACATCTACAAAATAATACATACAGCATCTATTTAAAACATATTCCAGATTTATTTTGTGTTGATTTCGATGAGAAGTACATAGAAGATTGTGAGTTATATGATTTACTTAATGAAGATTGTACAGCTTACACAAACACAAATAAAGGATCACATTATTATATTTATATTACAAATGTTCCAAAATATAAATGTGAAACAAAAGTATTAAAAGATAATGTAGATTGTGATTTAATTAAATGGGGTAATAATATGTGGGAAACAGATACACGTGAAATTAAAGGAGATATTAAAACGTACGACTGGAATGATTTAAAAGATTATTTTAATCATAAACGAATGAACTTTATTAATAGCCCTTCTGTAAGTCCAGTACAATCTCCAAGTTGTTCAGATGATGACGATGATTTAACTTACGAAATTAAAAATATTCCTTGCCCTACTTGTGATGAAGAAGAGTTTACAAAACATATATCATCTTTTAAACCGAGATATGATTATGAGGACTGGCTAAAAGTTGGAATGATTTGCTATAACAATTTTAATGGTGATGAACGAGGATTAAATTATTGGAATAAATATTCAAAAGAAGATGAAGAAGGTTATGAAGGTAAGAAAGCTTTAAAACTAAAATATGAAACATTTAACGGAGACGGAAATAAATTATCTTATAAACAATTTATTAAATGGAATGTACTTGATTATCCTCCAGCTAATAAATATGAAGGATTTTATAAAAATGGACTTGATTATTTTATGGAAGAAATGAATAAAGAATGTATGTTATATACTGATACAGGTGATATTTTATATTACTCAAGAAAAACATATATACGTAATAAACCTCAAATAGCAAAACAATTTTATCAGAAATATTCATTTATTATTGAATCAGATGATGATAAAAAACCGAAACCTACTAACCCTTTTGATATTTGGTTTAATCATATTGACAGAAAAGATATTGATAGAATTGTATTTAATCCTAAAGGAGATGTTGAAGATAATGAGTTTAATATATGGAAAGGATTTAAATACAAAAAAAAGGCTGAAGGAGATGAGTGTAAGATACAAGATTTTTTAAATCATATTCGACATATATGGGCTAATGATAATGAAGATACATATAATTATATTTTAAATTGGTTTAGTAAACTTCTCCAAAATCCGTGGAAGAAAAACAATATTTGTTTAGTACTTCATAGTATAGAAGGAGTAGGTAAATCATTTATCCTTGATATGATTGGAAAGATTATTGGAAGTGATTATTATATTTCTACAAGTAATTTAAAACATATATTAGGGGATTTTAATGGAGACGCCGAAGGTAAAATACTTGTAAATCTTAATGAGACAGGTATGTGGTATGATAAAAAGATTGTAGGAAGCTTTAAAGAGTTTATTACAGATAATAATATCCAAATTAATAAAAAGGGTATTCAATCTTATAAAATTGATAATTATTGTAATACTATTATAACTACAAATGAAGACCACATCGTAAACATTGATGGAAATGATAGACGATTTAATATCCTCGAATGTAATAATAAAAAATATAATAAAGAATATTATCAGAAAATAGCAGATACTAATTTACAAGATTTAGCTGATTATTTTTATTCAAGAGATATAAGTACGTATGATAGTAGAGATTTTGTAAAAAGTGAATTACATCAACAACAAGTTAAAAAGAATATGGATTCAACTGAATTATTTTATACTGAATTAATTGAGGGTGATATAATGACTGATAGTTATGAAAATCAGAAGAACCCTTGGTTTGATAAATATGAAGAAACACCTGAAAAAACTATTTCAAAAGATAAAATATATAAAATGTATTGTGATAGAAAAATGGGAAGCCACGATAGTAAAGTAAACAATAGAAGCTTTTGGATCAAAATGAAAAAATTATGTCCTTCAATGATTATTGGAAAAGCTAATAAAACAAGTAAAGCTAAAATTACATTTCCATCTTTGGAAAAAGCACAAGAAGAATATAATAGATATTTCGGTTTATGAAAAAAACCAACCTGAAGGCTCAGGAGTTTTTGTTTCATCAGTAGTAAATATTTCATCTTGTTCCCTGTCTTTTATTTTTTCTTTGATAATTGATAAATCATTTTTAATCGAATTAATATCGGTTTTCATTGTTTTTACTATAGATGATATTTCTTGTAAAATACAATTATTATTTTTGATTTTTTTATCCATTTATTCAATTATACTTTATAAATTATTTTTTTTTTATTTAGATATAATTAAAATATTATCTATATTATAAAATGAGTTCATATTGGTCTAGTGATAATGTCGTACAAATTGGAGAAGAACAAGTCTCAATTCCAACAGAAAATGGCCTAGAATATGCTGTTAAACAATCAGGACGTAAAGTCCAGCTTACTATTCCACCTGAAATTAAGTTTATGGACGGAAAAAATAGTTATTTAGAGTTTGACCTTAAAATTGATCAACCTTTCGGCACTCCTACTCGTCTTCAGTTAGACCCTCACGGGGCACAGGTATTATTTAAAAATATGAGGATTTATGATGGGTCTCGTGGTGTACTACTTGAAGAACTTGTCGAATATCAAACTTGGGCGTGTTTAAAATATGATTATGATGCTGATGATAGTCTACGTCAGAAACGAGCTTTAGAGGAAGGGGGTACTTGCTGGAAACCTACAAACAGAGGCACTCAGGGGTCATCTCGTAGTGATATGGGTGATACAAGGACTAATCCTTATTTTAAAGCTGAAGTAATTGGGGCAGATATAAATACTTTTTATGATGATACTGATTTAAGAACTGCTAAATGTTGTCTTCCTCTACACGCAGGTATTTTTAGTGATAAAATATTTCCTGTTATGATGACAAATGGTCTTTATATTGAATGGGATTTAGCTCCAGCCTCTGAAGTAGTTAAACAGCTTGATTCAGTATCTCGTTATAGGAGAACCCCTCTTAATCCTTCTTTCCATTCATTAAATGATAATGCTACTACTACGTGGCTGGATACTAATGCTGTTGCTCAAACATCTTTCCTTGTTAGTAATTCAAATAATTTAGTAGGTGATGATGCTGTTGCTAAGTTCCCTTTTGTTTGTGGTGAAAGTGTTAATTTTGTTAAAGCAGATGATAATACAAAAGTAGGACGATTTACACAAAACGGAGATCAAATTGGAGCTGAAGGTTTTGTAATTGATGAAGTTAAATTACACGCCTCAGGAAAGATTGAAGTAGTTGTAGATGACCCTGCTGGATTAATTAATGATGGAACTGATGATGATGGTGCTATTGATATTACACAGGATTTCGTACTATATTCAACGGCGGTAAGTGAAGCAACTTCATATGATATTGGGTATACTATTTCAAATGTAAATCTAATTGTCCATAAAGTAGACCTTGATTCACAATATGAAAAAGCTATGATGACAAAACTTCGTGAAGGTAAATCTATTGAGTTTGATTTTATGAGTTGGACAAATTACAAACATTCATCTCTTGCTAGTGATAAACAAACATCTTTTAATTTCCATTGTAATAACTCAAGGGCAAAATCTCTCGTAATTCAACCTCAAGATGCTACTATTTATCCTACTCAAGTGATGATGACAGGTGGAAGTGAGACACTAGCTCAAGAAACGTATAAGATTACAGAAAATACTATGGATAAAAAACTTAATAGTGTACGTAGTGCTTATAGTGGGATATGTGATGGACTTACGAGTGTTCAGTATCAGATTGACGGCAAACTTGTTCCATCTCGTCCTATCTCTACTCGTAAATGTGCTACTAAAAACTCTATTGATCAGTTCCATATATACGAACTTGAAAAAACACTTTCTCAGGCTGATATTCCTCCTCGTTCGTTTAAGTGTTTCCTTGAAAATTGGAATGTAGGACGTGGGTTTGGTGTACACGGCGGAGCTATGGATTTAAGGAACAAAGATTTAACTTGTATATTTAAGTATGAAGATGCTACACACGTTCCAGTAAAAAATAAAATGTATCAAGCTTTCGTCTATCATATTAGGAGACTAGTAATCAGAAATGGAGCTGTTGAGGTGGTTGTCTAATATTGTAATTTACAAGATTAAAAAAAACAATTTTATCCACCCATAAATGTAAAGAAATACTAAACACAAATATATATAATTAATTCTTCTAAGTTCAACATTTTTCTCATATTCTTCCATTGTAATTTACAATAAATGAAGATATATTTTTTTTTATTAATTTTACTATGAAATAATAAATATATTATATAGTATAAAATAACAATGACTTCTCGATATGTTGAAATCCGTCCTGATAATACGCCAGCTAATGGAAAAATAAGTTTTAAAAATGGTTTCCCTGTTATCCAGTTTACTATTCAATCTCAGGCTGGAGTACTTGATCCTCGTTCTATTCGTATATGTGGTGATTTAAAAGTTTACAAAGATAATCTATCCCCTGACCCTACTCCAGTCCTTACAGGTGATACTAATCAAATTACAATGGATAATCGTCTCGGTATATTTGGTGTAATGGAACAATTAATTATCCGTCATAATAAATCAAAGATGGTATGTGAACACATTAGACACTATAATAAACTGCTTCAGTCCTATCTTGGAGTTTCCAGTTCTTTAGGTGATTTAACTACTCATCTAAATAGTACTACTCTATCTATGCCCAATGCTGATGCTTTCTTTGAATCCGTTGTAGTCAACAATGCTACAGGTACACAGAAAAAAGAGTTTTCAGCTCATCTTCCTTCTGGTTTTATGATGTCGGGTAATATGATTAATCTTCACGAAAATAGTTTTGGAGGACTACAGATTGAAATCCATCTAGAAAGTGATGCTAATTGTTTATATTCTCGTATTGGTTCTACTACTGGAGCAGGTCAAAATGTATCTGACGCCCATTATGTTCTTGAAAACCTTAAATTAACTTGTGAGATTCAAGATATTCCTTCTGAAGATTTATCTAAATTATCTTCTCAAAGTTCGGGGGCTATGGAGTTTAATACTCTAACATCTTTGTATACTTCAATTAATTCGACAAATGCTCAGCTCCAATATTCTCTTGGTCTAAGTAAGGTTCAGAGTGCTTTTATGACTTTCTGTCCTTCAAGACATATTAATACACTAACAGCAAATGGTTTAGCAACTACGTATCCTTCAAATGTTAATAATAGTTTGGTTCATTTTGATAGGATCCAGTTCCTTCGTGGTGGTGTTAAATATCCTATGGATTTTGATATTACTACAAATAAATCTCTCAGTGTAAATAGTGATACATTAGTATCTGATCCACAACTAGCAAAACAATTTATAAGTGCTATTATTCCAGAAAAAGCAAATGATAGAAGTTCAATTAGTCCCATTAATCTAAATCGTGATTATACAATGGATATTACATCTGTAGACACTCCTAAGTATACTGAAGTAGCTGAAGGGGGTCCCTTGTTTGGTGTAGGTGTACGTTATAGTCAGTTTAACGGCGGTCAGGATTTTAAAGACCGACAATTTGGAGTATCTCTTGAAAGTAATCTAGACACTGACAATCCTCAATCTGTATTCATCTTTGTAAAGGCTAAAGCTTCCCTTGTCTTTTCTCCTAATGGGGTACAGCTCATACAATAAATATTGTAATTTACAAGATTATTTAAAAAAAAATATTGTCTAAGTATATAAATGATTAATAATATGGACGCCGAAGATTGGAAAGAAGTAATAAGTTTTTATGCTAAAAGGGGTGATACTGAAACAATAAAGAAAATCGAAGACTTACTACAACAAATTACAGAGGAGTATTATGAGGAGATAGATGACCCTGATTATGAGACAGAAGAGAGTGTATATTCAAGTGAGGAAGAGCTTGACTATGATGATGAGATAATAGCCGTCAAGATGGAAGACGACTTCTTCTATTGTGAGTAGTCTCTTAAGTGCTATAGACCCCGTTAACACTTAAACATTATTTTCGTACATATAGTATAACTAATACAATGAGCCCTTCAATCTTTGCTGGACTTCCTAACGACCTTATTATGAAGGTCATCAAGATTAACACTGACCGAGAAGTAGCTCAATCAAAGTCTCGGTTGAATGAATGTATGAATCACATTCTTAAATGTCGTGAGTGTGGTTGGGCTAAGACCTATGAGGAGGAAAATACTCCGTGGGGTCAACGTGATACGTGGAAACACACATCAGAGCACACCTTTAAAAATAATAAGTTCATAGCTGTATGGGACAGCAACACTCACGAATAATTTTAACTCTTCTTTTTTTAATTTTTTTTTTATTTTCTATACTACTAGCACTTAAACATTATTTTCGTATATATAGTATAACTAATACAATGAGCCCTTCAATCTTTGCTGGACTTCCTAATGACCTCATTATGACAATTATTAAAATGAATACTGAAGCCATAAAACGAGATAAACAAATAGCAGACACAAAAGAAAGGTCTGATATAAATATTGAATATTTACAACATCATTTTACAGCCTTTCCAACAGCACGTAATAACTGGCCAACTTATTTCAAAGATGTATACTCTACTATTCAATATGACATTTTCTTTTTATGGCAAAGAGACACTACAAGTCCTCACGAGATATTTTTAACCCCTGATCAAAAACAAAAAGAAAAAAACTTATATAATCTCATATCTGATAAATATGATGATGATATGATGTTTGATGAAACATATGAAGACATTGTAGAAACTCTAATGATGTCATCTGATGCTGAATGTACAGATACAGAAGAAGAAGAAGAGACAGATGAAGAGTAAACTTTTTTTTAACTTATATTTTCTTTTCTCTACTTTTTAATTTTATTTTTTTATTTATGTTATATATAAAATATTATATATATTATAAAAATGAGTGATACTGAAAAACCTGTCGAACCTAAAAAAGAAAGTACTCCTGATGACCCTAAAGGGGTTGTACGTCAAGGTGGAGCTATTCCTGATTTTATTAAACTCGGTCAAATTGGAACTACTGGAATGATGAAAATCGAAACTGATTTGCTGGAGCCTGTAGTATTCAATGACCCAGCTTCAAACTCCGTTGATGGTTTTGTACGTTTTGAACTACAAAATAAAGGGTTTCTCCATTCAAATAGTAAACTATTTGTTTCCTATGTTCCGGCCGTTGCTCGTGGAGGTCTTAATGTATGTACTGGAGTGGGTCAGTTGATTAAGAAAGCAGTTTTAAAGGTGGGAAATCAAACTCTAAATGAGATTCAAGATTGGTCATTCCTCCATCAATTAAAATCATCTCTTATCTCAGGTGAAGTTCAGAGGGAACGTGAACAATATACAACTGGAAGATGTATGGATCATCAATTCCTTTATACTGCTACAGGTGAGGCTAATACTAATAACAATCTTGCTGGTCGTTATGGTCTATGTAATGGTCGTGAATATTCCTCAGGTGAAGCAGGTTTACTTATGATGCCTTTTGCTGTAATGAATAATACATCAGATGCTCTTAAAGCTGAAAGTCCTGTTTATCAAATTGACTTATCTGATTTGTTTCCATTTTTGAAACAGCATCAGCTTCCTCTCTATATGTTTAAAGAGGCTATTAGTATTGAATTAACTCTACACCCTTCTATCAATAAACGTGGATTTATAGCAAACGGACAAGCTGGGTCTCAGGCTCTATTAATTGATAGGAATGAAATAAAGTTTTGTGCTGATTATTTATATTTTGGTGATGGTTCAGAAATGGCTGATTATGCTGAAAAAAATAAAGATTTATCTTTTAGTTTTCCTGATTATCGTCTAGCTTCTTCATCTGTGGATCAAGCCTCTATGAGAAACATTGTAAGAAATGTAGGAATGGCTAATCGTCTTGTGTCTCGTGTTCTTACTTGTTTTAATCAGTCAGGACAAGGTGAAACAGCTATGGCTGGAACTGGTGTATCTTTTGGTCTTGATAAAAGTGGAACTGGTGTTTTGGGTGGTATTGAATATAATCTTCGATACAATGATAGATTTGAGTTTCCTACAAATGTCCAAAATACAGCACGATTATTTAGTCTACTAACTGATGCTGAAGGTGTTCCATTTATTACAGAGCAGGAATACACAGGGGCAGGAGATATTCTTACTGACGGAACATATGAAGGACGTGCTCAAGATGATGGTCTAGAAAGTAATTTCTTTTTCCAGTCTACTCGTCTTACTGGAGGGAGAGTAGGAAGCAGGGGAATAGAAGTACATATTAAGGCTACTGATATGAAGGATAATGTTAATGTAATGAGGAGTTTCTGTGAATATCTTCGTATTGCTCGTCTACAGGATGGATTTATTGAAGTCTATAATGTATAATTGTAATTTACAATTT
>Ga0181416_1000060_pt1 | contig 25120 bp, 28 predicted proteins | sample 39SPOviralmetaG_FD_130141 | JGI IMG/M metagenome (GOLD analysis project Ga0181416, IMG submission 130141) | Marine viral communities from the oligotrophic San Pedro Time Series (SPOT) site, San Pedro Channel, CA, USA - 39 SPOT_SRF_2013-01-16 | ecosystem: Environmental > Aquatic > Marine > Strait... | reverse complement strand
TTGATTATTACTATAAGCTTTTATTGGGGTATTATAAGTAGATCGTGATAATTTAGTTTTTAAACTACTTACAAGATTATTATTATTATTTGATGAGTCGTTTAAATTATCATCGAATTTATAATGAGCTATTAAGTAGTTATTATCAGCATCAATACTAGGATATTTTGTTTTATCATATTTAAAAGTTAAGTAATTATAATTAGATTTAATCGTCATATTATTAGCCAAATAGTATATTTCAGTTTCTGTTAAAACTTTATTGTAAACTCTAAAATCGTCTAAATATCCTTTTAAATCTTGTGATCCAGTATTATGATAAATTGATTTACCTATTCTATTATTGGAATAAGTAATATTTGGTATTGGATAATTAGCACTTATATATTGATTTACTCCATCTATATATGCTGACCATTTACCGGCAGTATCAATAGTCCATACTATATGATGCCATGAATCATCCATGGTTCCTGATGCGATTACTACACTCGGTCCATTACCCGATGATGTTTTCCAATATAATTGTATTCCGTTTGTTTGTGGTCTCGCGGTAATAGTTCCTCTATTTTCAGTATCGCTTCCAAATTCAAATATTCTTCCATAATCATCTGTATTTGCATAATTTAGATTATACCAAATACTAAAACTTATACCATTGCCTTTCCAAATATTATAAGGGTTAAAATCGCCTGTAATGTTTAAATATCCATTATAATCGCTATTAGGAAAATACGATGATTTGCCTACTACTTTTACATTAGTTGGAAATGTAACAGATCCTGTATTGGTTAATGGATAATTACCTATACTATCAGTTAATTCTTGGCCAGCATCAAATTTATAGTGAGCTACTAAATAATCTTTATCGGATTCTAGTGTTGTATATTCTGTAACAGGTGTTTGCGATTCATATACTAGTTCTTTATCTATTAGTTGTTCGCTACCATAGATATACCATTCGTCTAAATTAAGCATATCGCCAGATCCATATAATTCATTGCAGACTATAGCAAAATATTTGTAACTTTCGTATGTTGTTATGCTTTCTTCAAAATATCCATTTGTATAGTAAATAGTCGCTGTTTTATTAACTAAAACATCCCAATTTTTATCATCATTACTACCATATATTTTATATTTACCCGGAGCTCTATCTGCGAAACCAGATCTTTGTTTAATACCATATTTACTTAATTTAACTTTAACTGGTAAATTAATTTTAATCCAGTCTCCTAAGTAATCATTTACTATATAATTTCCCGCAATATATGATGCACCAGAATATTGATTAGATGAATTTCCGTGGAATCCTGTCGTATTCGATGTATTAAATGCTGAATATCCGTAATATATATTTGATCCCCCCGTATATACTGAACTTTCAGAAGTATAATAAACACCATTGCCATAATTTTGACCCGTTATTATATGTGTAGGTGATGTTAGATTACGTGTCGGTGGATACATTCTTTCATCAGAATAAAGTATTGGTTTACTAATTCGTTCCGTTGCCGTTATTTCAGGTGTGTCTACAACTAAATTATATTCGTTTTCTATTACCTTTATCTTACTATTTAGATATACGGGCATCTTTTCTATATATTAATATTAATATTAATATAAAAAAAATAACTTAATTAATATTGTTTACTTTTTGTTTGAGAGCTTCTACTTTTTCGGCAAGGTATTTCACTGCCCCGAATAAGGTATAATTTATTTGTGTTACATCGAGAGCTAATATTTCTTCTTCTTGGTTATTTAGCATCATTTTATTTTTTTTAACTGATTTTGGAAATATCTCTTCGACTTCTTGAGCAATAAATCCTAGTTGATTATTATCACGAGTATTATTTAATACGGATTTATAGTTAAATCTGTATAATTCTATATTATTAACGTTATTATAACATTTGACATATGATGCTTTAGTTATATTTGTTTTTACATGCATATCACTAGTTGTCGTCCAAGAAGTATTTCCTGTTCCAGATGTCCCTCCTTGAGCTGCGTATAATTGCCCTTCAACGTGTAGTTTATAGTTAGGTGTCGCAGTTCCTATACCTACATTTCCGTAGTTTTTATAGATATTGCTATTTGTACTATTATACCATTCTGTTAATGTTCTATTATTTTTATAATAATCGCCTGTAATATTGATATTACCATTTACAAATAATTTATTATGGTTTGCATAAGTACCTATACCTACATTTCCGTAAAAGTGTACATTTGGTAACTTTTTATGATGTTTCCATTGTGCATCGTATTTTATACCATAAGATCGGAAGCGTATTATTACTATACCAGAACCACCTGCTCCACCATCTCCACCACCACTACCTCCACCACCTCCACCACCACCTGTATTATTTAAACCATTTTCAGCGTCAATCGTTGGTGTGTAACCACCACTTGTTCCACCGCCACCCAGACCACCTACAACATTTGATGGATTTGGTTCGGGATTTTCCCACAATGCTCCGCCTCCTCCTCCTCCAAAATATATACCAGCATCATAAGTAGAACCAGCATATGCGCCACCTGGATGGTATTCGCCGATAGAATTATCATTAGGCAATCCAAAAAGTTTCTTGAAATTATAATCGACGCCAGATATAGTAGCTTTATAAATACCTACTCCACCATAAACAGAATTATCATTTATGGCGGTTGCTGATTCGCCTGCAGCACCTGCACCACTACCTCCTCCGCCAGTACCAGCGTTTTGATTAAAACCTGAACCACCCACATTCCCATATTTAACACCGGTTATTCCTTCTAAAACAGGCGTATATACATTCGCACTACCACCACTGGGATAAAAAGTGCCTGATGAATAAGTTGGTATGTATCCATCGCCTCCACCACCTGAACCACCATCACCTCCATTACCATTCGCAAATGCACCTCCAGCACCACCTCCCTCTGCTATTACTTTATTACTATTCGATTTATATATTTCACTATCTATTCCCTTGAAACCTATACCATCATTGCCTATATTTTCTGAAACTCCGCCACCTCTACCTACTTTAATAGTATAGTTACCATTCATATTAACATCTTTTAAAAATATAACTGAACCAGCACCTCCACCGCCTCCGTGCGCTTCTGAACCACCGCCACCACCACCTACTATTAGAATGTCACATAATCTTGGTGTAGGAAATGTTATAGTATATTCAGTTTGTATTACTTCTTCCAATACATAGTATCTTCTATTAGCTGGTGGTGTCGAATGCCATGTAGAAGATGATTCTTCGCGATATATAAAATGTGAACTACTTTGAACATTTGTTGTTGTTGTTATTATAGGTGCCTGAGAACCTGTTTCCAATTCGTCATTATATCTGCCAATAGAAGATATTGAGCCGTGTCCTGTTGGTACACTATATGTAGACCAATTATGATTACCTTCTATAACACTTTTTTGTAACATTACCCAAGTCAATGTTCCACTATCTTCATAAATAAATGCTAAATATCTATCAGATGGTATATCATTCAATAAACCATCCGGAAACCAATTATCTTCTGATGGTTCATATGATATCAATTTCCAATTTTTTGATGCGGCAATTGCAGAACTATTACTGGGATTTTTGAACCAAGGGATTATATATTGTTTATATATATCATTTATTTCTTCTGTTGATAAGGCTTTGTTATACATTCGGAAGTCTTCTATTTCTCCCCAAAAATGTTGGTCTGAGTTTGTTCTATCACCTATTAATAAATAGCCGTTGCCTATACTTAGTGTATCACCATTTGTTGAAATAGTTTGATGAAGTAATCCATTTATATATAATTTGGCTTCCGTGCTGTTAAATGTGATAGTATATAATCTCCATTGATCCAATGTATAATTTGATGATGATAATGTAGATCCTATATAAGCTCCATTTTGCCATATCCAAAATATTAAATAATTAGCATTTTGTCTACGCATATAAATATTGTTATTTCCATCCTGATAAAATTGAAATACTTGTCCATAGGCTGATATTCCTGATTTTACTTTTATCCATAAAGAAAATGTAAATTCTGTTCCTAAAACATTTGATAAATTGTATGTACTTGATGTTAATAAATCAGCATTATTATCAAAAGATGCAGCTTGATTTACTATCCCATCAACAAAGGAAACTCCATTATTTGTTAAATCATATTTAGTTTCACTAGGATTACTATCATCACCATTCCCATCAAACTTATACCATACTTTTAAATTAGTAGCATCAGCAGATATTGTTGGGTATTTTTTATCTTCATAGTAATCATATTTCAATACCACTTTTTTATGTGTAATATCTCTATGTATTTTAATTATTACTATACCTGAACCGCCATTGCCACCATTATTATTACTAACACCTGCACCACCACCTCCACCTCCACCTGTATTATTTATTCCATTACCACTTGTTAATCCTCCAGAATCTCCACCATTACCTCCACCACCTCTACCTCCATTACCACCAACTCCTACATAATTATCTCCACCACCTCCTCCACCACCAATATAATAATATTCATCATCTTCTAAAACTCCAGTATTAAAATAATTTTTAAAATTATAATTAACATTATTAATTGTTGATGTATGTAATCCATCACCTCCTTTACCTGGATTGTTTGCAATATATTGACTATCAACAGCAACTAATGAGCCAGATGTTGAACCACCTTCACCAATACCACCACCCCCTGCGCCATCCATATCGTTTTGACTACCAGTATATGTTGTGCTATTTCTACCACCAATATTACCATATACAGCATATGTTGATGTTATATTTGGACCTGTTTGAATTTCATTTACAATATTGCTATTTACAGTAATACCACCAAGTTCTATAGTTTGTGATCTACTACCACCGCCACAACCTCCTGGTCTTGGAACATCTGTAATACCAATTGATGAACCATTACCTCCACCTTTTGCTCTAAAAATAATGGTCGATTCATCATAATTAGTAATTTCTGAATCGTAACCATTTATACCACCTGATAATGTGCTTATTCCACCTAAACCACCATTACCAACTTTGATCTTATAATTTCCATTCATTGTAAAATTTGGATATACTATACAAGCTCCAGCACCACCTCCTCCTGCTCTATCACTTCCACCACCACCACCTCCACCAACAACTAAAATATCGCAAATAGTATTTTCAGGAAAATTAACATTATATTCGGTTTGATTATTAGCAGAACCATCGTGTGTATATGTTAAAATTTCAGGTTTTATATCTTCTACTGATGTTATTGGTGTTATAGTAGGTGGTTGCGTTGTTTCTTGTGATAAATCTCTATATCCGTATGATTTAACTCTTTCTAGTTCGTAACTTTGTTCACCCTCGGTTACTACTATTTTTTCGCCATCTAATTTTATAGGCATTGGCTTCTATATAAAATCTAATAAATATTTATGTAAAAAAAATGAGTACATAATTTTATTTTTATTTAATTTTATAAAACTTTTAGAAATTTAAGATATTTTATAAATTATGTACTCATTTTTCAAAAAGAGCCTTATACTGGGTTTTATAATATTTTTGAAAACAATGCTTTCTAAGCGGTAATCCCACCTCTTTAAATACATTATCTTCATGTACCCAATCATTATTAGCTCTTCTATCTACTATACACGACTGACCTCCGCCACAAGGACAAATGTAGTTTTCCATAGTTGTTTATTATAATTAGATATAAAGTTATCAATTTTTATATATTAATAATAATATGAAGCGTTATAAAAATAGAGCTACTATGAGATCACAAACCCATGATGTTTTACAAAATACACCTCGGGCTACTGAACCTGCGAGATCAGCAGTTGCATCACCGCCTCCACAAGTATCTCAAAATGGCGAGAGTATGATAGGTGGTTTTATGAATTCTGTTATTCAAGGCGTTGCACTTGGTACTGGCTCACAATTAGCATCTCGAGGTGTTGACGCGATTATTGGACCACGCAAAATTGAAATGAATATTCCTACAAATAATGATGCAAATAGTTTAGAAGTGCAAGAGGCTTATATTTCTTGTATGCGCAATGGTAGCGCAGAAGAATGTAGAAGTATTTTTGAAATGCTAAGTAAATGCAAGAACATATAAAAGAAAATTATATTATTATAATAAAGTGAGGCAATAATTCATATAACTATTATGAATATCAAAATAGTATTATTTATTAATTTTTTAGCAGGTTGTATGGCATATACACCGGGTCTTGTTAAGGCACCATTGTATAGATATTGGAATTGTATTGGTTTTAAACATAGCATTTCTGAAAACAAACCATACAAATTTAATGTTGGTGAAATTCCTTTAGTTGCTTGGAAATCTAGCAATGATACTTATCTCAGTACTCTTAATATTTGCAAACATTTTGGATCTACATTAGATGAAGGCAGTATCGAAGCTGGTTGTCTTAAATGTCCTTATCATGGATATAAACATGATAGTAGTGACAAATGTGGTATTGTAGTAGAGCACGACAATAAGCTTTGGTGGGCTTATAAACCTGTAGAAAAAGAGCCTCAGACTATTCCTTATATTGGTGAGGATTTTGTTTCAGATTACATTGAATATGAAATGAATGAAAATTTGCAATTTTGCATGTATAATTCAATGGACATTAATCATGCCGAACATATTCATAGTGGTGTATTTGGCTTTGGTAGTAATATTCCTATCAAAAATTACAAACATATCAAAAAATCTGGTAATATAATTGGGACAAGTTTCGATCATTTTTCAAAAGATAATATTAAACTAATTAATAAAAATATTTCTCTTGGCATTGACACTTTTACTAGCAATTATCATGAATATATTTATCCTTCAACAACCTGGTCTGTAGTAAGTCATGGTGATAAAAAGAAACTTGTAATTGGTGTATCAATGCGACCGGTCGATACATACAAAACGCGATGGTATGTTACTATTCGCAGTAACTATATGAAAGAAGGTATTAATAAAAATATTTTAAATTTGGCTGCTCGCATGATTCTAAGTCAGGACAAAAAACAATTTGAAAGACAATCTAAAAATACTTTATTGCGCGAAAATTTTATTTTAACAAAAATGTTAAATCACGAACATCATATTGAAGATATGAAGGATTTATTCAAGAACTATGAATATCCTAAACTAAAAGACTTTATTAATTATCAATTGGCCAATCCTGAATAATTTTGTTTTAATTTTTTTTATAAAATCATTACTAGATTTTTCTTTGTCATTAGATTCGCTATCAAACTTATGATAAATACACGAATTTTTAACATAAGAGTCAGAAGATATATGATTCATTATACTAATAAAAAATGATATAATAGTTTATATATCAATTTTTAATATGAATATTAAAACACTTATTAACGAAACAATAGTGACAGATTGGAAATCGATTTTAATAGATTTAGTGAAACCTTTTGAAAACGAAATTAATGAAAAGTTGTCTAAAGAATATGCTGGTAATACCAATGTATTTCCAAGTAAAGAATTGATATTTAATAGTTTTAATTATTTTAATATTAAAGATTTGAAATGTATTATAATCGGACAAGATTGCTATCATACACCCGATGTGGCTAATGGTCTTTGTTTCTCACATTCTTTGCAAAAAAATAATAAATTGCAACCAAGTTTGCGCAATATTTTCAAGGAAATACAGCGTACCGAAGGAGTATTTCGCGATAATTCTGACTTAAGCGATTGGGCAAGTCAAGGTTGTTTATTATTGAATATGTCATTATCGGTTTTAGAAGGTAAACCTAATTCTCATGCAAAAATATGGAGTAGATATATAAATAGTGTTGTTAAATGGATTGCTGAAAATTCCGAAAATGTTTGCGTAATGTTATGGGGCAATTTTGCATTATCTGTTGATACGTATTTTAAAGATACAAATAATATAGTATTGAAAGCCGGTCATCCATCTCCATTAAATACTAAGATTCCGTTCTTAGGTTGTGGTCATTTCGCGAAATGTAAGGAATTACATAATATTAAATGGGTATAAATAGTATAAAAATTGATTATTAATAATAGTTATTATAGTAAGCATGGAATTCGATTCCCATAAGTACATTAATACTTTGTTGGATAATTTTGCTAAAAATTATGCGTATTATTCGTATCTTAAATTAAAAAAATGTAAAAACAACGATTACTATTTTGCTACTGATACAGAATGTCTTGTAACACATGGATATGAAGTTTATGGTATTTTAAATAACAATAAAAAGAAAAATAACAAAAATGTTACATGGGACACTAATCTTCATATAGTTTATAATTATTAATGTTAGTATATTCATCAATCCAAAAATTCCCTATATGATATCCGCCAAATATATTAATAACATTATCACATAATATACTACTATGAAATTCTTTAGGTTCCTTTAATTTACCAATAGTTTTATATTTTTTGGTTTTTAAATTTAATACATCAATATTATCTAATGTGCCATCTAAATGTTCTGAACCTTCATTATTAATTACATATTCTGTTGGATAAAATCCGCCTGTTATTATAAAATTATTTTTAAATTTACAAACACCATGTCCGTATAATGGTTTGTATTCACAATGTAGTTGCCACGTTTTTGTTAGTATATCATATATCCAAACGTTTTTATTGAAATCATTTTTTTCAGTAGGACTTCCCAATACACCACCTATAATATAAATATATCTATTTGATATTAATGTCATACTATGACCCCAAATCCCCGTATTTATAAATGGCTCGGCAATTTCTTTTTCCCATTTGTTTCCGTCAAAAATATACATATAAATAGATTTACCCTTTTTATCAAAGCCACCTAGAGAATATATATATCCTGTATCTGTTATTACTGACTGATGTATATATATGTCTGGATTATTTGCATCTATTTCTTCCCATATTCTTTTTTTTAAATTATATCTCCATGTATCGCCATATGGAATCGTGTAAATTGGATTTTGTTTATTAGATATACCGCCACCATGAACATAAATATAATTATTATTGGCTACCATAGTAGATCCTTTGCGTTTTGGAAAGCCTATATCTTCGTGATTCCATATTTTACTTTTAGTATTATATTTCCATATACCTTCAGCTATGTTACCATTTAAATCATCTGCACATGTTCTATTTATTTTATTAGGTTTTTCGAGACCTCCTAGCATCCATAAAGTATCTCCTTGTTTTATAACATTGTGAAACATTCTTGCAGAAGGATACGTTAACAATCCCATTATATTATTTGCAATAGTTGTTGTATATAGCAATGATAGTATTATTCTATTCATAGTTGTTAGTTATTTTATATTCTTAAGTCATCGTTGAGATGGTTGAGATGGTAAAAGTATATATGAAATATATTCGTTTTTAATATAAAAGTTACTATGGTTACAAATGTCGCAAAATATTTTTATTTAATTTTAATGTGTTTTTCGGTTTACATTGGTATAGTTAATGGTTACAATATGAACAACTTTCCTATTATTAAAAGGCTTTTTGATAGACGTAATCAAAATAATTATAGTAAAAAATCTTATATTGAGAAAAATGCTAATAGTTATATGGTAAATAAAATTATTCTCGATGATATGGCGTCTAAAATAGTTGGTCCTAAAAAAAATAATACGGATTTAAGTATTAAATAATTATATAATATATTATTAAATTATGGGTAATTATAAAGATCCTAAGAGAAAAGTAGGATCACAAAATGAAATACCAAGTATTGAAGAGAATTCAAATGCCATAATAGTTAAAGGTTATCAAAACTTTACTATTGACAAAAAGTCATTAGTTATTAATGCTAAAAGTAAATTTGAAAAAATCAATAAAGTTCTTGAGGAGTTACGAGATGTGCAAGATGTGCAAGATGTGCGAGATGTGCGAGATGTGCGAGATGTACAAGATGTACAAGATGTGCGAGAGTATAATTCTTTTTGTGATATCGGCTGTTCATCGGGAATAGTTAGTATTATAGCTTACAAAAATAATTTTAAAAATATAGTATCTATAGACCATGATCCTGAATATATTGGAATATTACAGACATTGACTAATAAGCTTAATATAACTAATATTAATACTAAAATAGAAAGTTTTGGGGAGAATAAAGATGTCTATGATGTAGTATTTTGCGGTGCAATAATACATTGGGTTTGGTCTTTAACATCGGATTTTACGTCTTTTGAAAAGATATTTGAATATTTAACTAGTATTACAAAAAATATTTTATTAATAGAATGGATTAGTGAACGCGACCATGCTATAAGAGGATTTGGACATATAACTAAAAATAAAGAAAATTATACAACTGCAAATTTTGATAGATGTATAGTTAAATATTTTAAATTAATAAAAAAAATAGAATTAGATGGTTTTAGTCGTATTCTTTATGTAGTAGAAAAATATCATCATCAATAAATCCGCTTGGCTTTTCTTTATTCGATAAATTAATACCACAATCTAATTTACCATTAATAGTAGCCCAACCGAAATCACACAAATAAATAGAATCATTATATAGTAGTATTTCTGATTCATGTTTAATATCATTATGTTTTATGTTTAATTTTTTCATCACTTTTATAATATTACTGAGTTGTTTTTTGTAAGATATATTTGAATTAAATGCTTTTTCTGTAATAATTTCACCACAATATGACATTATCATAATTTGATTGTTAATATCATAAAAAATTAATTTAGGTACATTAATATTATATTTATTTAAAATATTTAATACATGTATCTCTCTTTCAAAGACATGGTAATCTTTATACTTTATTATTTTTTTTATTACTATATTATTATTAATATCTTTATAAACATTTGAAGTTGCTGACCTTTTTAGTAGTTTTATTTTAAACTCATTATTATCATATTTAATGACATTATGTGACAACTCAATAATTCCGTTTTTATTATCCATGATAATATACTATTATGTTTTTTTTTCTGCTGCTGCAACACCAGCAATAGTTGTAATATATGTTAATAATGCCGAAGATAATCCAATCTGAAAATAATAATTATCAAAATTTATAAATTTTTTTGAGAAATTTATAATAGGATCTGTTAATTTTATTACTGCTTTAGGTGGATTTGCATTCGGAATAGTGCGCATTAACAATAATATAGTTGAAATTAATACGAAATTTTGCACACCATCCAATACTATATTTTCAAATAATGCAATATTCGAATTTCTTGGAATACCAATTAATTCATTTGTATCTTGTAACATGAAACATAGATTATTGCGCTTACGATATGGTAATATTAAATTATTACTATATACTATCATTTTATTTAATAATATTCATATATTTTTTATATAAAAAATTGATTTATTCATATTTATATTAAAAATGCAAATGGATATTTTAAATAAAAATATTATTCTTATGGATCATTTATATAAATACGAACATGCCGATAGTAATGTTAATAATATATATTGGGAAATCAAAAATGAAATATATAAAATAGCATTATTATCTGATAACCCACCTTCAAAAAAAGCTCTTGAACAAGTTGAAATAAAAATAAAGAATTTTTATAAGTTATATTATAAATTTAATTATTCCGATGTATTTAATAATCCTAATCCAATTTTATATATATCTTATTTATCTCATGTAAAGGAAAAATTATTCTCCGCTAAAAAAAGCATCCCATAATGAATTTACTATATTAGAGCTTAAGGCTGCGCCACCCCCTGCACCAATTCCCATTTTAACATGTTGTCCGAAACTAGTTTCGTCCTTTGTTATTATGGTTTGTACTTGGGGTTGATCTTTTACTATTTTTTGCATATATGGATTCGTATTATAATTTTGTTTTAATAATATTATTTCTTTTTGTAATTCTTCGATTTTTTTATCAGCTTGCTTTCCACCTTTTTTAATATGTTTTGCTTTATAATTATTGATTGGTAATGATAATAAGTATTTACCTTTTAATGTAAATAAATGTAATATATGATCTTTGACTTTATCTTTATTATAATCACGATAGGTATAAACTGCATTATATTTTTTAGGGATTTTAGGAGGTGTCGAGAAATATTTAGTAATATCTAAAAAGTTCTTCAATGGCAATGCTGCAAGAAATTTATTATCTCTATATTTTAAAATTAAATTTTCTTTTTTATTATCTTTGTTAATATCTTGGTTCATCATAATGTAATATTTAATCATATTTACTTATCTATTAAATTAAATTATTTAAAAATAATATATTACATAAATTAATAAAATTATGGATATGGATACAAACCTAGGTAATAGTATAGAGTTTTTAGAACTTTGCTTTTTATTATTCAGTTGATATATATGTTATTATAACTATAATATTAATTTGTTTTAATAAATATAAAAATTGATTAGATAATATTAAATATTTAATTGGCCTGAAAGATGGTCTTAAATAAAAATATTTGACTATAATTTGCAAAACGGAGTCATACGATATGCTAATTAGAAGGCAATCTGCCAAGAACCTGCAAGGGGAATCGCTGTTAGTATATAGTACCTTAGTAGCTGTTATGGAAGGATATTTTTTACTTTTATTGCTATTTATGTTATATTCATATATTAAATGACATAGAGATTAAATAGTTATTAATGATATATGAATATATCAAGAGATAAGGCATTAAAATTTTTAAAAGAAGCTGATTTTAAGGCTAAGTTATTTTCTAAAGATGAAAAACGCAAAGTTGGTGCTATAATATTAGAAAATGAAAGTTTAATACAGCTTAGCTGTGGTTATAATGGTTTGCCAAGAAGATTAAAAGAAACTAAAAAAAGATGGTTAAAGAAAAATAAGGATTTATATGTAATACATGCTGAAACAAATGCTATAGTTCAAGCAGCTAGAACTAACAGCAATATTAATAATAGTATTATGGTATGTAATCGTTTCCCTTGCCATAATTGTTGTTTAAATATAATACAAGCTGGTATTAAGTTACTTGTAACTATTGAACCAGATTGGGATAATTTAAGTGATAGATGGAAACTATCATTTTATGCATCTAAGGAAATGTTAGATGAATTAAAAATAAATATAATGTTTTTTAAAGAAAGTGATTTAATTTAATAGATTTATTTTTTTGCGGATTTGGGTTTAGATTTAGGTTTTGGTTTGGTAGGTTTTTCTACTTTCTTGGGTTTTGTGGTTTTGGCTTTTGGTTTGGTAGGTTTTTCTTCCTTCTTAGGTTTTGTGGTCTTGGCTTTTGGTTTGGTAGGTTTTTCTTCCTTCTTAGGTTTTGTGGTTTTGGCTTTTGGTTTGGTAGGTTTTTCTTCCTTCTTAGGTTTTGTGGTCTTAGCTTTTGGTTTGGTAGGTTTTTCTTCCTTCTTGGGTTTAGATTTAGATTTCTTATGTAATTCTTTGAATTCTTTAATAGAAACTAATTCGCCTTTATATTTAACGTATTCTTTGCGATCTTTTGGTATTTTATAGATACATCTTTCTTTTCCTAAAATTTCTTTTTTGATACCAGTATTTTTACAATGTTTTGGTTTTCTACCACCTCCATCGTAATCCATTGACAACGAAAAGCCTCCTAGTGATTGCTCTTCTTCTAATGCGGCTGCTGATAACTCAGTAAATGCATCGGCTATTTGATTATTTTCCATACTATGCTTTATTTTTTCAAATCTTTCCCTTGCATCTTCATTATCCTTTGAAATTTTCACTGCTAATTCCAATAAATTTAGAAGTATTATACTTCTATAGCTATTACCACTAATACCACTAATTTTAGAATTAGATTCTGTATCACTTCTAAGACGCCTAAAATCATCGTCATCTTCAATATCTGTTTTAAAAAAATAATTATATAGTTCTAGTAGTTCTAAACCATTACAAATTTTACTATAAAAATTCATTACAATTTTTCTTAGTTCATGAAATTTTAATAATTTTATATCTAATGATTTATACTTTTTAGCTACTTCAGGAGTAGCTGCTTCTTTATCTTCGTTATCTTTTATATAATCCATATCACTACCAATCTCATCTCTTAATTTATTTATATCACTTATGTATTTCTCTTTAATTTTTTGGTCTAATTGTTTATCATCGAGAGTTTGTAAAGCTGTTATCAATATATTATGTTCATCAATTATGTCTTGTTTTTCTTTATTCCATGATGCTGTTGTCTGCCTATGATGTGGTCTTAATTTATATTTTTGTTCAGCAGTAGTAAATAGCCCCTCAATATCTTTAGGTGCGACATCATTGGGATCTTGGAACGACGTATCGTCTCCTAATACAGCTTGTTTAGTTTTGAGCACCGTTCTTAACCAATTTTGCAAACCAAAACGTATTTTTGTATCTAGTTTACCAAGTAAAGCTTCATAAATAGGTCGTGGTTGGCGTGAATCTACAAACTCTCCCGGATCAAGAAGAATTTGTTGTTTAACTGCTGCTACAAAATTTAAGGTTTGATTAAATATTAATATTCTGTCTTTTTTATTTTTAACATCTTGTTTTAAAAAATCTTGTAATTTAATTAAAAAATTTATATGCTCTTTTGAATCTCTTGCTCTTGACATTGCAGCGGGCGATGTTTGGGTATCTCTTAATTCTTCTAACATACTCATAGCAATATCCCGTATACGTTTTAACCGATCTGTAACTCTGTCAGTGGTATCTTTAGATTTATTTTCCTTATCATAACCCTTTGCTACGTCATGGCTGTTACCTACTAATAAACCATTTGTATCCCAAGTAAAAAGTTCATATTCTTTATCACCTATTATTGATGTTAACATATATATTAACATCAATAATACTGCATTGCCATCATGATTCATTTCATCAATTTTTATATTAATTAATTTAGCTAACTTTTCTTGTAGCTCATTAAATTTAGGTTTATGTGTCATATTAATTTCTTGTTTAAGCATTTTAATATAAGCTGTTCCGGATGTTACTTCATCTTCATTTAATTTCACCCCGTCTAATTCGTTTTCTCTAATAGCTTTCTCAACTTTTTTTAATTCTTTTTTTGCTTTAAAATATTCTGTAATGTCTTTTGATATAGCTATTTTTAATTCATCATCATCATTGAATGGATATAATTCCATATAAGTTAAATAATCTTTGAAAAATGGACTAAATTCTTCAAAATCTTCCGATAATAGTAATTCATCGTGCCTTACATAATCGTCAATATCTAAATCAGGATTACTTGTTCCTATTTTTAAAGCACCAAGAAAATTTAATGAAATACTATCAAGCCTTAATAAAGATCCACTTCCAAGGCGCGCTCTAAATTTATTTATTACTTTATTTTTCGCTTCCTTTTGTTGATCTTTCTTGAGTTTTTCAATTGCAGAGGTATCAGAGAATGTGCCCATTGCTGCTCGTCCAGAGGTATCAGATAATGTGCCCATTGCTGCTTGTCCAGAGGTATCAGAGAATGTGCCCATTGCTGCTTGTCCAGAGGTATCAGAGAATGTGCCCATTGCTGCTTGTCCAGAGGTATCAACATTCATATCTTGTGTTGAGGAATCGGGGAGCAATCCTGATGTTGCTCTTGGTGTTGAATCACTAGCTATTTTTTGTGCTTTCCTTGATTGCCCTTGTGACATTACTATATTACTATCTAATAATAATAAATAAAAATAAACCTAACTTAAACAGCTACTCCCGTTTGTGGATATTGATTATATACTGATTGTGGCGGATACATTACTGGTGGTACCCGTTCTCCTACTTTTGTCGCAGGAATATAATATGGCATAGTAGGATACATATATTGTTGTCCCATTTGATTTGTATGGCATGTATGTGGTTGCATCCCCACATTGAGTGCAATATTACCAGCAGTATTCATATAATTTTGATAATATAGTTGTTGTTGATATTGATTTTGTGCCATATCATTTACTTCACTAGATTTATTAACATCATCATTAGCATCCATAGTAGAAGAACCGCTAGCAACTACAGGAGGAGCTTCAATATCATTATATACTGGCTTAATATGATACGAAGGCCATGTTGAACCCGTTGTAAAAAATGGTGTTAGAATAAGATCAGGAACATTACGAAAAGTTTGTTGAATTTGGCTGAACATTATAATAGTTATATTATAAATATAATATATGTTTATATAGATTTTCAATAAAGTTGAGAAACTATGCCAATGTCATATTCTGATAATTTGTAAAACAATTCTTTATGATCTTTATACATTTGCGTAAGTATCACGCGATCCGTCCATAAATTATTTTTATCTATAAGCTTTTCCATATATTCTTTATATTTCTCACTAAAATTAGCTATAATATTTTTATGAATTATATATGATACTCCAGAAATATAATGATAATTCCAAATATAATATACTTTATCCTCATCATATTCACCATCACTAGAATATATAAATTTATCTTTAGGCAAGTTTTTTAGTTTTACATTATTTGGAAATATATTTGACGGAGGTGATGTATTTTTATAAGTATCGATATCTGCATCAATCCAGCAAAAAAATTCTGATGAAAACACATTTATTTTTGCCGCTTTATTAATCATATTAATTTTTTCATTCCATATTAGATTTATTTCAAGTGACTTACAATAATCATCATCAATTATAGTCTTATCAATATATTTATATGAATTAAAATCTTCTATATTATATTCAATATAATATGTTGGATAATCTCCTCTTATTTGCTTTGCATATTCTATTGATTTTTTATCACCAAAAAAAACATATGGGCAATTAATTCGCAAGGTATTTTCAAGACATTTATCGTAAGAATCTTCTAAATCCCATAGACCAGTAACACAAGTCATATCAGATAATCTCAATTCTATTAAATCGGGAACATCACAATCAGCTTCCGGAGTATCACAATCAGCTTTTGGATAAGGATTAGACATTTTTGTTGTTTAAAGATAAAATATCTTTATATATTACTAATTTAAAAATGAGTACATAATTTTATTTTTATAAGATTTTTATAACCTTTTTAAATTTTAAGAGATTTTCAAAATTATGTACTCATTTTAAATAATTAAAAAATTGATATACTTGGTATTAATGTAATATAATACATTATGAACGATATTGAAAATCTTTGTGTTACTAGACACAACAATAATCATAAGAATAAAGTTTTTACAAAAGAAGAATATAATATAGTATCATTAGAATTAAATAAAAGCATAGATAAACTTAAAACACCAGAAGATATTACCAAGTTTCAAAAGCATATTCAGCGTACTTATAAGATTTGTTTATCAAAGGCCAATTTAATATATTTCTATAACTCACTTGCGATCGATAATCTATCTTTTAAAAATTTAATTATTAAAAAAAAATCTAAATCCAATTCTGGTGTTATAGTAGTAACTATCTTAACTTCTGGAACTCCAGAATATACCGATGATGAAGGAAATAATGTAGTTGGTAAATTTAGTTGCAGACATAATTGTGCTTATTGTCCAAATGAGAAAGCACACGAAGGAAATAATTGGGTAGATCAGCCAAGATCATATTTATATAGTGAACCAGCTGTTTTAAGAGCAAATGAAAACAATTTTGATCCTATATTGCAATTTAATTCGCGCATTGACGCCCTAATAAATATGGGGCATGTTGTTGATAAACTAGAAATAATAGTTTTAGGAGGAACATGGTCAAACTATCACAAAAATTACAAGGATAAATTCATAACATCTATATATTATGCTGCAAATACATATTATCAAAAAAGAGAAATATTATCTCTCGAAGAAGAAATTACTATTAATGAAAATGCTAAAATTCATATTATAGGATTGACTCTAGAAACTCGCCCAGATACTATTACATTAGAAGAAATACGCGAATTCAGAAAATATAATAGTACTCGTATACAAATAGGTGTTCAACATACAAATAATGATGTTCTTAAAAAAATAAAAAGAGGTCATTCAATTGAAAAAGTATATGATGCTATTAAATTATTAAAAGATAATGGATATAAAGTTGATATTCACTTGATGCCGAATTTGCCCGGTTCTTCATATGAATTAGACAAAGAAATGTTAGAAGAATCATTGTATGACGAAAGATTGCAAGTTGACCAATATAAAATTTATCCTACTGCCATAGTACCTTGGACGCAAATTAAGGAATGGTATGATAAAGGTGATTATATTCCATATGACGACATATTGTTATATAAGTTAATTAAGGAATTTAAGAAAAAGGTTCAAAAATGGAAGCGTCTAAATAGGATTATTAGAGACATTCCTTCTACATATATTTCAGGAGGTTACAAGCACGAGTATGTAAATATGCGTCAATTATTACAAGATGATATGAAGAAAAATAATTGGGGATGTAATTGTATTAGATGTCGCGAAGTTAAAGATTACAAAGTTAATCCACAGGATATACATTTAGATGTTGTCACATATCCTGCTAGCAATGGCACCGAATACTTTATTTCTTATGAAACCAATAAACATTTAATAGGATTTATAAGATTACGATTGTCAAATAATGCAGATAAAACATCGCAATTAAATGTATTGCATGATAGTGCATTGATTCGCGAGCTACATGTTTACTCTAATCTAAGTGATGTAGGTAATAACTTAGAATCTTCTTATCAACACAAAGGATATGGTAAGAAATTACTAGAAGAATCAGAAAAAATAGCTAAAAATATGGGATATAATAAAATAGCTATTATTAGCGGAACTGGTGTTAGAAATTATTATAGAAAAAATGGATATAAATTAATTGAAACTTATATGGTTAAGGAATTATAGTTATTTCTTGACGTTCTTATCATCTTTAGTTTCATCCGACTTAGACTTATCATTTTTAGTTTCATCGGACTTATTGTCATCATCGACTTTAGCAAAAACTTTAAGTTTGTCAATAATAGAATTTAAATTTTTTAAATGTTCCATTAGTTTATCTACTAAGTAGCGATAAGAATCTGTATATCCTAGAAATATATTATTTTTAATTAGTAAAATAAATGCATCTGCTATAAATAACATTTTTTGTTCCATATTTATACTTTTACTAATAATACTTGATATAACAGGATTGGTACTTACGTATGTTAGTAACTTTAAATCATTTAAAATATATTTATAATTTTCCTCAAAATGTTTTATAACTTCTCCTTTTTTCTTTTCCATAATTAATCTTTTTTTCTCCATTTTATTAAACAATTCAACATCTTCTTCTGCACCTCCTTTAAATTTTTTTTTAGCTTTTTTTGCACCTTTTCCACCAACCTTAGGTGCCTGTGTTACAGGCGAAGCCCCCATAATTGGCGCAACATCGACTTGCACATCTTTCGCAGTTTTCGTAGCTTTTTCTATTTCATCTTTTATTACTTTTGCTAGTACCTCTTCCAATTTATCAAATTCTTCATAAAATGCTGTTGTTGTTTTTGCAGTATCTGACGTAGCTAATGATTCTATGAATTTTTTATAAGTTTGAACTATAATATCACTTTCGGGATCATCGCTAAAATTATTTACATCAATATATATATCATTTTGTATACTAATTGATAAAAATGATATTATCATTTGTTTCAAAGTACTAAATAATATCTCCTTTAAATGAGCATCTTTTTCTGACACAACATTTTCAAAAGATTTAATACATTCAATAATAAGGGTTTTAGTATATTTATACCAATATGATGTTCTTAGAAAGCTATTAAATTTTTCCTGATGAACTATTAACTTTTCATATTGTTCCAATGTTACTTTATTATTAATTTCATCATATTCTTCCTCATTATTTTCTTCTTCCTCTTCTTCTTCATTGTCAGCACTTATTATATTATATTTCTTCGTTGTTTTTTTGTAAATGAAATCTACATTATCTTTATAATCTTCGCTATATTTAGCAATTTTCTTTATGATTCCTTTTTTTTTATTTTCAATAATTTGTTTTTCATCATCACCAAGATATTGTCCAAATTTACCAAAAAATACTTCTAATTCCTCATTACCTCTATAACACAATGCATATATCTCAATAAAATAATTTGTAAATATATTATTTATTATTATTTTAAATAATAACTTTAATATAGTTTTCTTTTTTAAGTTTGATAAAAAATTATCTTCATCTATATTCTGTTGTTTTAAAAAATCTATTATATAAGTTTTGCATTTGTTAAGAAAATCATAAGATTTTAATAAATTTTCGAAAACTTCCGTCATATATATATCAGTTTTATTTAGAGCTTTTGTATATATATCATAGTATCTATTAGTTTTTCTTAAGAATTTCTTATTAATTTTACCAGCACCACCACGCTGTATTTTTTTTCTTATACAAGTCTTATTAATATCTTTATTATTCAAAGGTAGGTATTTATTATTTTCTCTATAATATGCTGTATTATTTTTGTCTTTATAAATTGCTCTTAATTTGTTTTTAATATAAAGTTTGCAATGTGTATGTTTCATTATATAAATTGATATAAAACTTTACTACTATATTATAATAATAAAAAAGCCTATTTTATTTAATGGATAATACAGATAATTCCTCTACAAATAATACAAAAAAAGGCAAACAAATTAGTGGTTCAAAGTTTCTAGACGAGTTTCAGAAAAACTGCAAGAATGAAGAAACATATACATTAGACGAGCTTAAAAAAATGGTCACAGCATCATTTAAAGATGGTACAAAAAAAACAAGTGTAAAACGTGAACCATCTGAATATAATAAGTTTATGAGTGAAGAAATTAAGAAACTTAGACAGGAATTTCCCGGCACAGAAGTAAAGGAATTGATGAAAAAAGTCGCAGTTAAATGGAAAGAAAGCAAGGCTAATTGTTAATTTTATTTTTATTATATAGATAGTATGAATATTTATATTAAATATATTTTATTATGCATCATGGTTATAATATTAGATTCCATTTGGATATTTAGCAATTCTAGTGCATATTTCAATGGTATTAGGAAGGTCCAAAACAATGACAATGTAAAGATAAATTTATATGCCGCGCCATTAGCATATTTAGTTATGATATTTTCTCTAACACATATTGCTATTCCTTTAACACAACAGCATATTAATATGAGAGACTCCATTTTGACCAAGATATATAAATCTTTTATATATGGTGGTGCAGTAGGTTTTTGTATATACGCTTTATACAATTTAACATCATTAGCTATTTATAAAGACTTCCCGATTAATATGGCAATCCTAGATACTTTATGGGGAACTATATTATATTCAATAGTCACATATTCATATATTTCGTTGTATTAAATTATAAATAAGTATACATATTGCCAATGATAGAGCCAAAATAAATAATATTATAAAAAAAGATATTACCAAACTACTACTTAGTACTACTGGTAATAAGAATATTGCCAAATATATATTGATTATAAATGCACCTACTATCAACATATATATATGTAGCAAAGATATATTATTAATATAATTATATGGATCCAGTGGTCGCATTTCTATTAATAATTTTTCATTATCATTTTCGAAATCTCTATATAATAATAATTCCTTATTATATAAATCTACGAATTCATTTAATTGGTCACATTTACTATTATAGTTATTTTCTTCAATATTATATTCAATATTATATTCAATATTATCATCGATATTATCATCGATATTATCTTCGATATCAGAACATACTACACTATTCTCGGCATACATTATATTAATGTTTTTCTATTATTATAATTATTTTTAAAATATTCATAATTTTTTTGCATTAATTAGATATAAACTAAATTTGCTGATTTTTTTTACTAATTCGTTAAAAATCATGGTATTTATATCATAGTTGTTTACTATTATATATTGCTAATTTATTAGTATTATTTAATATTTTTATATAATAGATAGTTCATAATATATTTATGGCAAATACATTTGAAACAATTATCATAATATTAGCTATTGCATTTAATACCGGTATAGTATTATGGTATATGACTATGCAACAAAATACTCCAAACAGCAGATCGCTAAATATCAATTACAAAGAATTAAATAAAGATAAATCGGGATCTTGTACAACTACTTGCGATTCATTAGATCCTGTAAGTGATCCCAAATATAATATGCAGCAAATTATTAAGCAATCTATATTACTTGAAGAGCATTTAACAAATAAAAATAAGAGATGTAGAGATTGTATTACTAAGCACTTTTTACACATTATTGGATTATCTGAAGAAGCACAAATGTTGGCAACTAATAAAATAGATAAATATCCTTTAATTAATGAATCTGTTGAATTATATAACGAATTATTTAAAATCTGGATTAAAAATAAAAATTCTGACACGAAAGACGAGTCATATATATTATATTGCACAAACAAATTACGCGATCACAGAAAACAGCTTATAGTTTTATATTTCTTTAATGAAAAATATAAAATAAAAGAAAACTAAATTTTTTTATAAGGTATATGGTTATCTAATTCGTGTTCTAATACTTCTTTAATATCTCTTATAGTAATTGCATGTGCATCTAAATGATCTGGATGTATTTCCGAACCCATTTTAATATCAGGATAAGCACATGGAAATGTTGTTGCAAATGTATTGACCGAAGAATATAATGCTACATCGGCAACTATTTGATATTCACATGAATTAAAATCGTATTTATTATTTTTATAAAAATTATTTACTAATTTATTAGCACCTTCGCGAGATATAATGTACATACCTGTCGATGGTAATAAATATTGCCATTTTATAAAGTTAATTTTTTTCTTAATATATAATTCCTTATACAAATATTTCACTGTCGGGCCGTACAAAATAAGTAGCTGTAGAATATCAAAACCTTTTGGAGCCTCCGCAATTATTTTATCATAATCAATTATATAAGGTATTATAATATCATCTTCCATTATAACAAAATGATTATCGTTTGATGATTCTAGAGCTTGTCGCATTGCCTTAATATGACTGGAAATGCAAGCAAATTCATATTCACAGCTTGTACATCCTTTATGTTTACACGTTAAAGGTCTTTCGTGAGCAAGGCAAGTTGAAAAATCACTAGGGGTAATTGCAGTAACGCGCGAATTTTTTATGTTAAATGTTGAAAACTGAGTTTCCATGAAATTTTTTCGCATGACACTATTATCAACATTTATCCAGTAATGTATCATTATTATATAAAATAATGCCAAATATCTTTATATAATGTTTTTATGTGTGATAATGTAATAAGATTATTTTTGTTATAATTAATTAATATAGTTTAATGAAATTAGAATTAAAAAAATTTGATCCTACAAGAATTAAGAATGATTCTGTAGTTGTTTTTATTGGCAAACGTAATACTGGAAAAAGTTATTGTATGAAGGACATATTAAGCTATAACAGAGATATTCCCGTAGGCGTTGTTGTATCGCCTACTGAAAAAGCCAACGGATACTTTGAAAAGTTTATACCTAAGATGTTAATATATGACGAACTGGAGGAAAAACTAATAAGCAAATATTTGAATCGACAAATTAATATCACTAATAACAGAAAGCGAGAACTTACAAAACACGGATCATCATCAGTGGATCCCCGCTCATTTCTTATATTAGATGATTGTATGTACAATAAATCAATTATGTCTGATAAAAATATTAGATGTATTTTTATGAATGGTCGTCATTATAAAATTTTTTTATTAATAACTATGCAACATGGATTAGGTCTTCCACCCGATCTACGCTCTAACATAGATTATGTTTTCATATTTAGAAATAATATAGTAAAAGAGCGAGAAAAAATTTACAATCATTATGCTGGTATGTTTCCCACTTTTGATGTATTCAATCAAGTTATGAATCAATGTACAGAAAACTATGAATGCCTTGTTATTGATAATAAGGTTCAATCAAATAATATTAATGATATAGTCTTTTGGTATAAAGCTAATGATAGTAATTTTAAGATGTGTTCGCGAGATTTATGGGAAATGCAGGCACTACAAGATCAAAGAGAATTAATGGGTATTGAAAATGAAGAAGATGAAGATGTTGAGGATTATGATCCTGGTGTATTTATGAAAAAGAAAAACTCTAAATTAATTAAAGTAAGAAAAAATCAAAAATATTAATCTAGTTTTAATGTATTTTTAAAATATTTTAAACAATAATTGTTGCAATACATACCACATAAATTACATTTTTTATCAATTATAATATTACATTTTTTACAAATAAAAGTTGTTTGTGTATATATTATATAATTTGACGTATCGCATATGTAACATACTCTATTCATTAAAAGAAGCTAAGTCTCTTATTTTTATTTTGATTATCACTTATATGTATTTCTTTAATATCGGAAGCAAAACTCTTTACACTTACATTATCATCATCCTTTACTATTTTTTCAGGCAATAAATTCTCGTACATTTTATCTTCTTGAGGTTCTTCTCGAGGTTCTTCTTGAGGTTCTTGTGTGTCTTCTTCAGGTTCTCTCGTGTCTTCTTCAGGTTCTCTCGTGTCTTCTTCAGGTTCTTGTGTGTCTTCTTCAGGTTCTTGTGTGTCTTCTTCAGGTTCTCTTGTGTCTTCTTCAGGTTCTTGTGTGTTTTCTTCTTCAGGTTCTTGTGTGTCTTCTTCAGGTTCTTGTGTGTTTTCTTCTTCAGGTTCTTGTGTGTCTTCCTTATAATCAATTATATATTCATTATTTTCATTCTTTTTAACTTTTATTTCATCTTCTTCAGATTGCTCTTCTTCGGATTGCTCTTCTTCAGATTGCTCTTCTTCGGATTGCTCTTCTTCAGATTGCTCTTCATCAGATTGCTCTTCTTCAGATTGCTCTTCTTCGGATTGCTCTTCCTCAGATTGCTCTTCTTCAGATTGCTCTTCTTCGGATTGCTCTTCTTCAGATATTTCTTCTTTCTTGTTCTTAGAGGATGATTTTGGTTTATTGCCTCCTTTTTTAGTTTTTATATTTTCTTCTTCTTTAATTTGCTCAACATTCTCAGTTAAATTTTCTTCAATTTGTGAAAATATTTCATCAAAAGGAATAAAATCTCTAAATGTTTTCTTTATAATAATCTTAATATTTTCCTCGATTAT
>Ga0181416_1000059_pt1 | contig 25132 bp, 42 predicted proteins | sample 39SPOviralmetaG_FD_130141 | JGI IMG/M metagenome (GOLD analysis project Ga0181416, IMG submission 130141) | Marine viral communities from the oligotrophic San Pedro Time Series (SPOT) site, San Pedro Channel, CA, USA - 39 SPOT_SRF_2013-01-16 | ecosystem: Environmental > Aquatic > Marine > Strait... | reverse complement strand
GTGATCTTCCGTCTTTTCGCTTGTCAATTTTGAGCATAATCCTAATACCTCCTTTAAATCAGTTTCAAAGCAATACCATTTGTTGCCCATGAAATTATTGATTACAGGATTTTTAGGATCTTTGATTCTTATCTCTTTTATATGGTTTTGTATAGTTCTTTCATGGCAATCAAAGATTTTTGCTATGTCTTTGTAAGTGTATATTTTATCTTGCATTTATATTAACCTTTCTTCTATTTCCAAGTTCTGCATTATTCATTTTACTTAGATAAAGTTGATCTTTAAATCTACTAATACCACTTAAAAAATCTTTCATTCTTATTTTGGTATTTTGATCTCCGTACTGTTCTTTTAAATGTTTAACCTGTTCCATTTTAAGCGATAGCATTTTAGATATTTCTTCTGCTTCTTCTTCTGTTAATGTTATTTGAACACTATACATTTCTGTTGAAGTATCTCTAAATCTTCTTGTTTCATTTGTCATATTAACTCTCTCTGATTTTTAACTGCTGGTTTCCATACATAGTCGTATAGTTTATATTTTTGACCATTGTATTTAGACGTACATTCAGTCATTGAATCTCTTTTCTCTAAATCCATAGGTGATAAAATCATAATATCATCTTCATATCTGACCATGATTGATTTTTGCTTTTTGATCTGATCTTCTACAATGTAATCTCTAAGAGATACACGACCATTCCATAGTTTTTTAACATCATACTTTCTCATGTTAATATAGTTCCCAACTTCATTTCTGTTCTTTTGAGAGCATTACTATCTAAGATCATTTGTATCTTCGTTTCTATTCTCTCTAACTCTACATACGCCATGTCTAGTTTCTCTCTTTCTTTTTCTAATTCTAAGTTCAAAGCAATAACCTCTGTAGATAATCTTGACTTGGCTTTTCTATCTTCGATACTAACTTTCTTGTTAGAGTCTAAATCTATTTGTAAAAAAGCCTTGTCTATTTCGTAATTACGAAGTCTCTCTGTACGATCATAACTTCTTTTACTTTCACGATATTGTTCAACTGCTTTTGCTTTTGCATCAGCAATTTCTTCAGGGCTATATCCTTTCATCTGTTTCTATCTTATCTATAATTTTTAATAATAATGTTTTGTAAACATAGGCGTTAAATTTAGGATTATGCTCTGCTTGTGTATGATGTTCTCGACAAAGTGGTGCGAGGTTCTCAGGATAGTCTAAAAATTTACTAGATCCCGATTTCCTGTTCTTTATATGGTGAGTATCTACCGCATAATTCCCACATACAATACAAGCTATATCTTCAGGTATTGCATAACCCCAATAATCACACAAAACCTTAGTGTGCTTTTTCATTCTATCTGTCCTCTCGTATTGATAATCAATAACCCAATCTGTAAATGCTATAGACATTTTTTCTTTTCCTTTAATTCTTTAATAAACTTGGTAAATCTATCTATTGCTTGTTCTTTTGTATGACCTAGATGTGGATCTTCTCCTTCTCTACCCCAATACACTTTCTGCTCCCATAGATTTCCTACCTTTTCTTCACAAAGATATGAACCTTCTCTATCTTTGAGTTTTTTTATTTGCATTATTAAAAGGGTATGTTCTCATCATCAGGCATTGGCACAGCTTCTACAGCTTGTTTAAAACCACTATTTTGTTGTGGTTGGTAGCTTTGTCTTTGTGCTTGATAACCTTGCTGTTGTTGTTGTGGTCTTTCAGGCAATACTTCTTTTACAAATAGTTTCTCATTACCAAATGCAAATGTGTAGTATGTAGCATTATCATTATACTTGTCTTGATTTTCCCACCCCTTTGCTATGACAACTCTTTTCTTTTTTTGTTGTCCGTCTTTACCTGTATATTCTTCTAATCTAAATAGTTCGTGTGTTGGTCTCATACATATCCTTCCTGTTTTGCTTGATTGCAAAATTGTTTGACACTGCAATAATCTTTACAACGTCTAGCTATTGAAGGGCGTTCTTCCACAGACACCCCTTTTGTAGTAAGTGATAAATTCTTGGCATGATCTTGTGCATCTTCTAACTCGTCATGTAGCTTGATTGCTCTTTTCTTACCTCTTATCATTACTGCAAACTTTTCTTTATCCTTCCACCTATCCGTATCAGAACACAATGGAGTAAAATCCTCATTATCAAATCTATATTGAGCTTCTTGGTGTAATTCTATTCTATCTTTTACATATTCATCTTGCTCTTTATCTGACCACAATCTAAGTGGCATAACTTGTATCGGTAATTTAGGATAGTTATCACTGTCATTTGCTTTTGCTTTTTGCCAGTCTCTAAATATTCCTATGATCTGTATCTTTGATATCTTAATTTTGTTTTGACGACATAACCAAGCATAAACATTTTGTTGTAGTTCCCATGCTTCTTTTGGAAATACATAACTCCATACAGAGGTGACTTTATAATCTTCTATTGTTTGATCACTAATTAGTAATCTATCTAACTGTCCACTTAATCTCCAACCTTCACAATCAGCATACAATCTTTTTTCGGTTATTGATTTCTTATCAGAGTTCTCAATTAAATTATGAACACTTGTGCCAAGTATCGAATATATTAATTCTGATACATCTTCTTCAATATCTTTTGCATGGTGTTGTTTTAACAATCGTATGCGAGGACTATCTATTAACTGACTTACAGACAGATCAGACTCACCTCTCGTATATTGTTTCGATATATTCTCTATTGCTGAAAAGATCGAACTAGGTAAATTAAATTTATTTGTAAGTTTGGACATGGCAGACTATGATTTTGTAGTTGTTAAAATATGTAGCCAAATTAGTTTCTTACCTAATTTAGAAGTTTGGGAGTTCTCTATTCTATTTCTACAATCTAATTTTAACTTCGCTTCTTTCTTAGATAAATCATTTACATTATATTCTTGCGGAGGATATTTAGCGATATTACCTAAATGAGAAAATTTATAATCTGCCATAAACAGAAAATATAGGAAAATTTCACAAAAAGCAAAATAAAAATTAATTTATTTGATTTTTTGTGTATAATTTAGTAAATATAGAAATGTGGCTTTTTTTAAGGATTTGTTATTTGATAGAGATACAGAAAAATATAGAGAAATTAGACATTTACTTTGTGTTTATGAAACCTACAAACATTACCTTAAAATGTGCAGAGAAAATCAATCTGAGTTTTGGAATATGGAAAATATTATATGGGAAGGAACTTTAATTGAATATGGATCAGAACCCAAGCAGATGCCCAACTTGCAACAGGTTAAATATTGGGATCAATTATTTGCCGACAGAAAAAGAAAAGAAGATAATGAATTATATACTGAAGTTCCAATTAAAAAATATGCCTAGTCCTAGTTATAGAGATATGGCAAAATATATAGGTGTAAAAACAACTAACAGTATTCACAAATATTTATATAGACTTAAAGAAAATGGTTTTGTAGATTTTATTCCAGCCATGAGAAATTCTGTAAAGGTAATTAAACATGATTGATAAATTACCAGCTATGTATTTTTGGACTAATGACTATATTTCAGGCACTAGATCCCTTACTATGCAACAAAGAGGCATTTACATAGACCTCTTATGCTTTTCACAGAGTAATGCGGGTAAAGGTTTACCAATGGATATTGATGAACTTTGCAGACTCATATTACCGATTACTTTTGATCCTGAAGAAGCTGAAAAACTAAGATCAGATGTCATTCTTGTATTAGAGAAAAAATTTTTTGTTGAGAATGATAGATACCACAATAAAAGACAGAGATTAGAGTTTGTAAAGGGGTTAGAGTTATCTAATAAGAGATCAACTGCTAGAAAAAGTAAAAAATTTGTTAATGATTTGTCAGAACAAAAGTCTAACAACCTAGATGAAGATGTAGATGAAGATGATTATGAAGATATATTTAATAATAATATATGGTCAAAATTAAAAGTTAAAAGAGGATCAAAAAAACTAGCTTTTCATAAATGGGTTAAGATTAAAGATAGTGTCAAAAATGACCTTTTAGTGAATAAATTTAACAATCTTTGCCAACAAACAAGTGATGATATTTATGTTCCCCACTTTGCAACATGGTTAAACCAACAAAGGTGGGAAGATGAAGAAGTATTTAGCATTGATAACTTTAAAAAGGCTCACAATATTGATTTTAACTTTTTAGAGGAAAAAGACAATTTACTTTATTTTACTTCAAAAGAAGCATGGGGGATTGTCGATTGGTGTTATGACAAGCAAGGTAATATGATTAAGCAAAAAGATTTGAATGGCAAAAAAAAAGAAGAAACAGAAAAAACAGAAGCCTAGTCCTATACAATTAGAGGAAATGGATCGAGGCGGTCAAGAGATCATTCCTATTGACGGACAACTATACAGATTACCCGATTTTAAAATTTTAAAGCAAGGTTTGAAACATATTTACGGGGAAATAAATTCTAACTTACAAAATTACTATCATAAAAACCTTCTATGCCCACAAGATAGTAAAATAAATGCTATGCGTTTTGTTGCGGGAGAAAAACTAGAAGCTCTTGCAGTCTATTCGGGATTACAATCTAGCCAAACATTTAATTGGGATCGTTTAGAGGGTATTCCAATGGGTAATTCATTAGAGATTTTAAACATTAATGGTTTTGACGCACACGATCAATTTACAAAAGCTATGCAATCAATACCCCTTAATTTGCAATCACCAACATACAACCTTATTGTTAATGACCAACCTGTAGGAAGGCGTAAAGGCATGGATAATTTAAAGGAAAGCCTTGATTGTTTAAGAGATTTCTTTAAGATTGGTTAGCCCAGATAATCTCGCTTTCTTCTGGGCATTAAATGAGTCGGGTGTCTAAACCCGCATTCTAGATCATATAGACTTAAAGCGTGGATAAATGGATTGTCTGCGACTCCACCGCCCTTCAAACTCATTTAAATTTTGTTCTAAGACTGTTCTATTTAGATATTGGATCGTAAATGATATGTATTTTCTAAGGTGGTATTTTACGCCTAAATCTTATTATGAACGCCTATATAAATTTATGGGTGTCAGTTTTATCTAGAAACATATTAGACGCAACATTTAGAACTAGCCCCAATTTCGATATCTCAGATCATGTGCTTTGTGCGGAAGCTAAAGCATGGATAAATAGTAAAAGTTTTAAATATATTTGTATGCTTATTAATATTGAAGCAGATATCGTAGTAAAAATTTATGAAAAAATCAATAAAACAAGAAAAAAAATCAGTCAAAGCGAAGCCTACGAAATCGTCAAAAAAGCCATTGAGCGACATATTACTTGATAAAGATATTAAATGCAGTCTTTTTATCCATAATGACCAAGAAGATAACAACAATGTAATAATTGTATTTCAAGGCTTTGATAATAAAGATGAATGTATGAAGTTTGTAGAAAACTACAAATCAGATCATGATGAATTTAAAGAAGTAGATCAAGAATATTACGGAACTGAATACACGATACATTAAGGCAACCCAAAATTATCAGATTGCCTAAAATACTATTACTTACTCGAAATAATACTTAGCTTTTTGTCTATTTTTGTAATTATGAACTAATAAAATACTTTTAAGATTTTCTTCTACTGTATATGCGTTTTTCCATTGATGAGGAAATTTAGTAAAGTTTTCTATAAAAGTATAAATGTTAAAATCATCTTGCTTTCTTAATTTTAATAAAGCACGAATAAAATAAATCCTATTCCATATTTTAGGCTCTATTTTAGACTCTTTTAACATTAATATTTGACCTTTAACTTTTTCATAAACAGGATTTGGAATTTCTAAATTTCCATTTCTAAAATCAAAATAGCTACTTCTAATTTTATCTTCACCTAAAGATAAATAAGTACAAGCCTCAAGTACAGTAGAGTGAGAAACACCTAAAGATACTAAATCTAAATACTTTTTATAATGATTTTGATTTTTACTGTGTACGACAAAAGCACCAGCAATATCAATATTGTTCCAATTATTTTGGACAGAATTGATATCCCTAATTAAATCAATTAGTATGCTTTTTTCTATTGGAAAGACAGAATAACGAACTGGAATGTTTAATGTTTTGCAACATTCAAACCTATTTTGTCCGTCAATAATTTGTTTATATTGATCGACAACAATAGGATTAACTAATCCAAATTTTTTAATGCTATCTATCATTCTGCTTACTTTGGGAGATTTAATTTCTCTATTTCCTTCAACGAATATAAACTCGTTATAGTTATTAGAGGTGTAAATCTGATCTTGTTTCATGATATATATTCTCTTTCTAGTATGCTAAATACATACTTAAAAGCCCTATAAAGAGCTTTTAACTATATATTTATTTATATTTAATTGGTGCGTAATATAAATCAGCTAATTTTTCTGCTGACTTTTTAGCTTTAGTTTTAGAAACATTAAATTCTTTAGGAAAACTAACACCAGATCCGTTTTTTTCCCATGCAACTAAACTTACATTATAAGTTTTATTGCTATAATGTTTCTCAACTATTATTTCATGTTCCATTATTATTTTCCTCGCTTTCATTACTTAATTTCCATTGTTCGTGTTCTAATTCACCTAATAATTGTTGCGTTTTCCAAATATTTGTTGAATTAACATTATTGATATTCTTTAACAATTTATCTAGTTCAACCGCTAACTCATCAATTATTTCTTTTATGATTTCTTTACTCATTATTATTTTCCTCGCTTTCTCTTTTTCTTCTTAATTTATACAATCTGCCTAAATACATTCTATGTTTTAAATTCCAAGATAACATTTCTTCAGAATTTGCTTTATGTCCATTTGAGTAATAACTTTCTATTTCCCAAATTCTTTTATCTATCTCTTCAATAGTTAGATTTTTTCTCATTCTGTATCTCTTTTTCTTGAATATCTTGAATTTCATAGTCTTGTAATTCTATGCCATGCAATTCATTGAATTGATCTTTTAACTTTTCAATATAATCTGTTTTACTTTCAGCTTCTAAATTATTAATTGAAAATGTAATCACAATATTTGAGGTAAATTCACTCATAATTATTTACCTCTTTATTATTACTAAAATAGTCATAAGATAATATCTTTTTGACTCGCTTTCGTTCCTTTAATCGTATAGCCCTCTCTTTTTCATAGTCGTATGAGGTCTTACCATTACTGAAACGGTATCTATCATTACTAATAAATTCTTTCTTTTCTGTTTTAATCATTATTGTCGCTTTCTTTCTTAGCTCTTTTAATAAGTTTGTAAGATACATAAAAGAATACTATCAATAAGATGATGTCAGATCCGTCAAGTCCTTGTAAAAACATTTTATTAACTCGCTTTCTTCAATATCATTATAGATATTGATCTAAGGGCTAATCAAAGCCCTTAAATAAATACCTAATTATTATTATAAATTCGACCTAGATTAATTAATCTATTCGCTGTTTCTTGGCTTATTCCGTAGACGTCTGCAATAGCTTGAACAGTCAAATAATTATTAACATAATCAAGAAAAAATTCTGTTGCGTTAATAGTTCTTAACATTATGCAATCTCGCTTTCTAAACCTAAAATGATGTTGGCCATAAAATCCCAGTAGTTATTGCAAACTTTGTCATATAACTGATCTGAGGGATTAGGATCTATTGATCCCATTTTAACAGCTAGTTCAACAATATCATGATTATAACAATCTATTGGTAGAGCTAAACCGCTTAACCATTCTGACATGGCATTGAACTTGCCTACTCTTTGGATATTCCAACCATATTCAGAATTAAACCGATCAAATATATAATTGATCTTTTCTTGATCTGTGGTTAGTTCTTTATCATCAGAATATACGCAATCAAGTATATATTGACGATAGTTCTTTTTATACTTTGTATGGTGTAGTTTCATATTTTACTCGCTTTCTCAATACTAGGTATTGATCTAAAGACTATTTAAAGCCTTTAGATAAATATCTAATTAAAAAAAGGTTGTGGAAGTTCTTTTTCTTTTAAAAAGAATTTACCATTGTTAAGGTTATGAAACTTATTATAAATTTTATGTATTTGATTTGTAAAGCTATCAAATTTTTCATTACCATAATATTTTAAATAGTAAGCATATTCTTTCTTTGTAGCTTGATATAACCAATTAATATCTTGTTCTGTTAATTCAACCTTTATTGTTTTATTTCTCATATTGTTAGTTCTCGCTTTCATTGTCCTTAGTAGATCAAATATACAATATAATGTCAAGTAGATTTAATGACAAATAATGAAAATAATAGAAAGATTGACATAATAAGGAATAATTAAGAATGACAAAAGGCGGAAAGAATTACAATGAAATAATGCCAAATTTATACCAATTAAATAGAAACCTAATAGAAAGAATAAAAGAATATATAGATGTTTAATAATGATCTTAGTTATAGAGTAATAAGAAAGCTAATAGATAAAACCATTCATATTGTTAATGAAAGCATTGATATCATTCGCTTATGTTATGTCAGTATTAAGATTAATAGGATTAAGAATAGAAAGTAATTACATTATATAATAAAACAATCTACAAACTCCTTATAAGACGGATAAACAATATAATTACAGTCATAAAGCTACATAAATAAACATATATTAAACACTATTACTACTATTGGCTTATTTATTGGTTAAGAACTGCACCAACAAAACAGATTATTTATATATTTGCTATATATACAAACAGAATACGAACCAACCCCCATTGGTCTATGACTATAGTCATTGTGACCAACTTTAACACAGGGGGCAAGTCTCTAAAGGCTTTAAAAATGACAATGGATTTTACATTAGAAAAAGATATGATTCCTGAAGGTAAACTACATTCGGAATTTACAATTCTGAATTGGGATAGAAAAAAAGAAATGCAAAAAAGAGTTTGTTTATATTGCGATGGTTGGGGTACATTTGCGATACAACCTAAAGGTGCATATAGACAGTTCTATTTTTTATGTGGAGATCATTATATAAGTGAAAAAAAAGCAAAATAAGAAGCCTGTAGGCAAAAAAGTAAATATTATGAACATCTTGCTTCAAGATATATCGGACAGGTCTCCTGTGGTGCAGAACTCAGGAAAAAACCTAGTATCTGACGGGAATGTAGCCCGTATGAGTGACTACCTAAAAGGGGATAAGAAAGATGAAGCATGAATACAATTACGATCCCGTACAAGCCTAGAGAATTACAACAACAAGTTCATAAGAATTTAAAAAGATTTAATGTATTAGTCTGTCATAGACGTTTTGGTAAGACAGTGCTGACAGTCAATGAGCTGATTAAGAAGTGCTTACAATGTCCTCTACCAAGACCACGATATTATTATATAGCACCGACATACAGCATGGCAAAAAGGATAGCTTGGGATTATCTCAAGTATTACACTTCTGTACTGCCTAATATGGATTATCACGAAACCGAACTCAGAGCCGAACTACCCAATGGTGGTAGAATACAGCTACTAGGGTGTGAAAGACCACAAACCTTAAAAGGATTGTATATAGATGGCGTAGTCTTAGACGAGGTAGCCCAAATGCCTCCTAAGATGTGGACTGAAGTTATCAGACCAGCCTTATCAGACAGAGAAGGTTTTATGATTGCGATTGGTACTCCCGCTGGTCATAATTCCTTCTTTGATCTTTACAATCATGGTATGCACAACGACAAATGGTATGCAACTAAGTTTAAAGCAAGTGAGACTAAAGTCGTTAAAGAAGAAGAATTAGCGGAAGCAAAAAAATTAATGCCTCCTGAGATATACGAGGCAGAATATGAATGTAGTTTTGAAAGCTCTGCAATCGGAGCTATCTACTCACAAGGTTTAAACAAAGCAGACGAAGATGATAGAGTAACATCTGTACCTTATGATCCTACGTTAAAGGTATCTACCTTTTGGGATTTGGGAATGGCAGATAAAACCTCTATATGGTTTTGTCAGCAAAAAGGAACAGCAATACACCTTATTGATTACTTTGATGATAGTGGTGAGTCACTAGAATACTACGCTGGAGTTCTTGATAATAAAGGCTATGTGTACGATACACACTACCTACCACACGATGCTAATGTGCGAGAAATTGGAACTGGTAAATCAAGAGTAGAAATAGCACAAAGTTTAGGTCTATCGACAAGCATTGTACCCAAGATGAGTGTCGAAGATGGTATTAACGCAGTCAGAATGACATTATCACGATGTTGGTTTGACTTTGAAAACACAAAAGAAGGATTAGATGCCTTACGACAGTATAAATGGGCTGTTGATGATAAGGGTGTTACAAAAAATAGACCACAACACGACTGGACTTCGCATAGTGCAGACGCATTTAGGTATCTTTGTACAGGATTACAAGAAACAAAGAACTGGTCAACAGAAATAAAATACCCAAAATTAGGAATTGTATAAATGAAATTAACAAAAGACAGACTTAAATCACTTATATCACAAGAGATAACTAACTCTTTAGGATTTTATGGTGGTGAACTAACAGAGCAAAGAAAAAATGCCCTAAAGTTTTACTTAGGAGAGCCATTAGGTAACGAAGTAGAAGGTCAAAGTCAGGTAAGATCACAAGACGTATTAGAAGTTGTTGAAAGCATACTACCAAGTATGATGAGAATATTCACACAAGGCGAAAGTATTGTCAGATTTGAACCACAAAAGCCTGAAGATGTCGCTTATGCAGAACAAGCATCGGATTACATCAACCATATCTTTAACAAAGACAATAATGGCTATCAGATACTACACACACTGTTTAAAGATGCCCTCATTTCTAAAAATGGCTTTGTAAAATACTATTGGAAAACAGATAAAGAACAAAAACAAGAATCTTATGAAAATTTAACGACTGCTGAGTACCAAGCACTACTAGCAGACACCGAAGTAGAGGTTGTAGAGGTAACTGGAGATGAAGATACACTAGATATAGCCGCTCAAGACTTTACAGAACAAACTTATAACGTCACTGTAAAGAGAGTTAAAGAGTATGGTCGTGTTTGCATTGAAAATGTAGCACCTGAAAGTATGTTAGTAAGCAAAACTGCAACTAGCATGGAAGATTGCAACTTTATTGGACAGAGAGTTTTTAAAACAAGATCAGAATTAATTAGTATGGGTTTTGACAAGAAAATTGTCAACGATCTACCTGTAGCTGACGAAGAAATTTACAACACAGAGGCTGTCACAAGACGATCCTATGACGATCAACAAATGCCTCAAGAGTATCAAAACATAGATCCTTTATTGACAAGGGTAGCAGTAATAGATTGCTACATGAAGTGTGATTATGATGATGATGGAATTGCAGAATTACGACACATTGTAGTTGGTGGTACAGGTCAAAACGCTTATCACATTTTAGAGAATGAGCCTATAGAGCAGATACCTTTTGCTATGGTAACTGCTATTCCTATGCCTCACAGATTTTATGGTTTGTCTATTTACGATTTAATTGGTGATGTACAAGAAATTAAAACAACACTACTTAGACAAACTTTAAATAACGCCTATCTACAAAACAATGCCAGAACTGTAGTTGTAGATGGACAAGCAAACATTGACGATCTCCTTACCTCTAGAGCTGGAGGAATAGTCAGAGTTAAATCGCCTAACGCTGTTACTCCTCTAGCTTCCCCTAACTTTATGAGTCAAGGATTAGCGATGATTGATAAGGTAGATAGTATTCGTGAATCAAGATCAGGTGTGTCTAAAGTTCAAATGGGTTTAGATGCAGATCAAATAAACAAATCACACACTACAGCTACTAGTGCGAATGTGATGATGAACGCATCGACACAAAGAATAGAGCTGTATGCTAGAAACTTTAGTGAAGGCATAAAAAGAATGTTTCAAGGTATCTTAACATTAATTTGTAAGTACCAAGATCAAGAAAGAATTATTAGATTACGAAATCAGTTTGTACCTATGAACCCTAGAGAGTGGGTAGATAGATACAACGCAACAGTACAAGTTGGACTGGGTACAGGATCACAAGATCAACGACTCGAAGTCTTAGGTCGTGTTCTTGCAGTACAAGAAAAACTTATTGGTGCTGGTGGTATGGGTATAGTAGATCCTCAAAAGATCTATAACACCCTAGAGAAATATTTAGAGAACGCTGGGTACAAAGACGCAAGTCAGTTTTTTAATAACCCACAAACTATGCCAAAACAACAACCTCAACAAAAAAAACCTGATCCAGCTATACAATTAGCACAAGCAGATTTACAAAGACAACAACAAAAAGATCAAGCTGAAATACAACTGAAAGCACAAAAGTTAGAACTCGATCAGCAAAAATTAGCATCACAATTAATTAAAGAAGATGATGCTAAAGATACACAAAAAGAAAAACTAGCAACACAAATATTACAACAAGGAATTAAAAGATAATGGCAACCCCTAATATGCCTTCTTCGGCACAAGATATTATAAATAACTTTTTATCAGGTGGATATGCAAGTCAAGCACAAGCTAATCCATTTAGAGTCAATGTCGATCCTTTTCGACCACCTGTAGATACACCTGAAGAAGATAAATCACCTACTGATCCTTGCCCTGAAGGTTATATTTATGATCCAGTAATAAAAAGTTGTGTTCCTATTCAAGACGTATCAAGCGATAGCAATACATCTGATGAAAAAGATCCTAATGCTATTATTAGGCAAATGGAAAAAGATCCTACAACAGGATTTGGTGCATCAAGTATTTTAGATGACTATATTACACAAGGATTAGGTGAAGGAACTTTTATAAAGTTTGATCCTAATATTGGTAGATTAGGAGCTGGAAGTATTAACCCATTATTAGCTATTGGTGGAGGATTATTAGACTCTTTAACTGGGGGAGCGAACAGACGAGAAAATTTATATAATGATGCCCTTCAATATATGATGGATAATCAATATGGTAAAAAAGTAGGTAGTGATTTATTTAAATTTTATAATCCTAGAGAATATTATAATCAAGTAAGCAGAGACATGGTTGATCCAAAAGAACAAATGGAATCACAAAATATGACAGTAGGCACTGCTGTTGAACAAATGATGAGGAATGAACCTAGTGAAGGTGGTGGATCACCAATAGCAGAGGATTTATCAGGTGGATTGTTATATACCAGTCCATTAACATCTCAAGATTCAAGTGGAAACCGAACAAGAAACGATGATGCTTACAGAGCCGCATTGGCAAGAAATGTAAAAGCTAATCCATTTAAATTTAGAAGTAATATTGGTGGAACTGGAAGGGCTGGTTTCTTAGGTGGTAGATAACGAAATTAAAAGAAGCGACCAAGCAAAAAGAATACTTGAAGATGAAATATTCATAGAAGCAGTAAACAAAATTAGATCAGAGTTAAATACCGAATGGCTAAACTCTGACACAAAAGATTCAGAACAACGAGAAAACATCTTTGTCATGAGAAGAATGTTAGAGGTTGTCTTGATGCAAATACGATCAGTTATGGAAACAGGCAAGATCGTACAAAAATAACAGGAGTAAAATATGGCAGAACAACCAGTAATGGACTCTGCAACAGAGACTCAAACAGAGTCTGTTGCACCAACGCCCAAGTCTCTCAATCAAGGAGAGGCGGCTGAAGCACTGAAGAACTTATTTAATATTAACGCCTCAGAGACTCAGGAAACAGCAAGTGAAAAATCAAAGAAAGAAGTAAGCGACTCGGAAACGAATATCGAAGATGCTTTTAATGATGAAGAACTTATAGATCAAATTGAAGATGAACAACCATCTGAAAGTAATCAGGAACTTTATAAAGTTGTTGTCGATGGACAAGAACAAGAAGTCAACCTAGAAGAACTCACGAAGGGTTATTCTCGACAAAGCGATTATACTCGTAAAACCGAAAAGCTATCGCAAGATAGAAAAAGTGTTGAAGAATTAAAAAACGAATACACTAGGCAAAACGAGGAGGCTAAAATCAAACGAGATCAATACGAGAAACAACTTCAAGTATTATCAGAACAATTAAGATCAAGTGAACAAAAGGTAGATTTAGACAGACTCTACGAAGATGATCCAGCGGAGTATGTTCGTGTTAAAGCAGAACAAGATCGTAGGAAAGAACTTTTAGAAAAATCTAATCAAGAGCGAGAAAGAATACTTGCTGAAAAGCAAGAGGAACAAGGAAAACAATATAATTCTTACCTCGAACAGCAAAGACAACTTCTTGCTCAAAAATTACCAATTTACGCTGACAAAGAAAAAGGTGCAGATTTTGTTAAAAATTTAACAAACTACGCTAAAGAGATTGGTTATACCGATCAAGAAATAAATATGTTAGTTGACCATAGATCAGTAATTATGTTAGCCAATGCTTATCGTTACGATAAGTTAAAAAAAGCTAACCTTAAAAATAAAAAAGTTACTAAAGTATCTAGGGTAGTAAGTTCATCTAGTCCAAAAATTCAAGATGATAGTGATGTTGCAAAACGTATGAAATCTAAAAAAGCAACTCTTAAAAGAACAGGAAAAGTAAATGATGCTGTTTCTGTTTTACAAGAATTGTATTCTCAATAACAACATAGAAAGGAATAAGTAATGGCACAACCAACCAATACTTTTGATACCTATGATGGTGCAAACTCTATAAGAGAAGATTTAGCTGATGTAATTTATAATATTTCACCGACTGAAACTCCTTTTATGAGCAACGCATCAAAAGGTACAGCAACAAACACACTTTACGAATGGCAGACAGACTCATTAGCTGATGCCGCCGCTAACGCACAAATCGAAGGTGATGACTACACAGGCGATGCAAGAACTGCAACTGTAAGACTTAATAACCAAACACAAATCTCAGCAAAGTCAGTAACTATTTCAGGTACAGACGATGCTGTAGATAACGCTGGTATGTCAACACAGATGGCTTATCAACTTGCAAAGATGGGTAAAGAAATCAAGCGAGACATTGAAAGAGCATTAGTAGGTGTCGAAAATGCAAAAGTCGCTGGTAATGCAACTACAGCTAGAGAAACAGCATCTGTTGGAACATGGTATGGTGGTAACAAACCAGGTACATCTTCTGCGGCTGGTAACTTCTCAACTAATGGTTCACCTTCAGCAACTCCAGCTGGTACAGGTGCAACAGCAATCGCTGGTGGTACAAACAGAACTTACACAGAGCTATTATTAAAAGCTGGTCTTTTAAAAGCTTTTGAACTAGGTGGAGAGCCTGAAACAGTAATGATGTCACCATCACACAAGCAATTAGCTTCAGCTTTTAATGGCGTGGCAACGAAATACAAAGATGCGAGTGACAAAGTATCAATCGGTACTACTGACATTTATGTATCTGATTTCGGTGAAGTGGCTTTCGTACCAAACAGACATCAAAATGCAAACAGAGTAGATATCCTACAAATGGATATGTGGAGTGTGGACTTCCTAAGACCATTCCAAACTACTGATCTTGCAAAGACTGGTGACTCTGACAAGAAGTTACTCTTAGCTGAGTATGCTTTATGTGCAAAAGCACCAAACGCAAACTACGGAATATTTAACTTAACTGCATAATTGTAGCTAAAGGACTGGGGGTGTTTAATGCACCCCCTTTATTTATAGAGAGGAACAAATGGCAATATTTACAAACAAAAAACATACATCTAAATTGTTTAAGGTTGTTGCAAACGCAAAAAAATCAGATCAAATGACTTCTAAAGGCACTGGTAAAAAACAATCAAAACAAACATCAATGGGTGATCGTAAATACGATCCAATGTTAAGCATTTCAGGTAATCAAGGTTTATCCATGAAAGACACTGTAGATGCGATGATAGCTAAAGCGATAAAGTAATGAGTAAAAAATTCTCACTGAACGATCCTAACGATCAGTCATCAGTAAAAACAAATCTTATTGTTGATGAAGCTGAGAATAAATTTCATATTGAAAACTATCAAGACCAAGCAACTATTAAAGAAATCTTAGATTCAAACAAAGTAGCACAAAATGAAGGTGCATATAAAGCAAAAGCATTTGAGCATGAAAAAGGATATCGTGTTGCAAGACTACCTAACATTGTAGTTCATCAATTAGCTAAAAAAGGCATCTTAAATTATAATGGTAAAGTCATAGACAAGCCTAGATTTTTTCGGTGGTTAAACGACTCTGATAACAGACATTTTAGAATATATACAGGTAACTTATAATGGCAATAGACACATACTCCAATCTTAAAACATCAATAGCAAACTATCTTAATAGAAGTGATCTCACAGCATATCTTGGTGATTTTATAACTCTTACAGAGGCAAGATTGAACAGAGAGTTACGAGTTAGAGAAATGGTAAACTCAGATACATCAACTACTACAGTTACTGGTACACAAAGTTATGCTTTACCGACAGGTTATATAGAAGCAACCACAGTAATATTTCAAAGTGATCCTTACTGCACATTAAAATTTATAAACAATAGTGATTTTTACAACAAGTATAATGCAAGTCAATCTCGAGGCAAACCTACATTTTTTACTATTCTCGGTACAAATATTCTTTTAGGTGTAGCACCTGATTCAGCTTCAACATTACAAATAAATTATTACAAAAAATTAGATACTCTTTCTGATAGTAATACAACAAATACAATATTAACAAATTATCCTGAACTATATTTATATGGAGCATTAGCAGAGTCAGCTCCCTTTATTATGCAAGATGAAAGAATAAACACATGGGCGGCTTTGTATAAAGAGGCATTAAAAAATGCAAATGAATCATCATCAAGAGGATCAACAACTACATCACCATTACAGATGTCAACACCACAGGTGGCATAGATGATTGAATTTGGTGATTTACAAGCCGACCTTCCTTCTTATGAAAACTCAGGTGCATTAGTTGTAGATAATGTACTACCTCTTGCAAAAGGTTATAAAAGCCTAGCTGGTTTTCAGGCATTAAGTGGCACAGGTTTAACAGGAAGTGCAGTAGGTTTATTTACAAGTTTTAGTGCCAGTGGTTCTACTAACTATGCTGGTGACGCTACTAAATTATATCAGATGAACTCCTCTTTAGTTTTTCAAGATAAAAGTAAAGCTGGTGGTTACAGTAATTCTACTACAGAGAACGCTAGAGACTTTTGGGCTTTTACACAGTTTGGTTCTAACATTATAGCTACTAACTTTGCAGACAACATACAAAAGTTTACAGAAGGAACAAGTAGTGCTTTCAGTGATCTCGTAGCTCTTAAAGCAAAATACATCGCAGTTATAAGAGACTTTGTTGTATCAGGTTATACAAACGAGTCAGGTACAGTTTATAACCAAAGAGTAAAGTGGTCAGGTATTAATGACAGTTCTACATGGACTCCTAGCCAATCTACACAGTCAGGTTTTCAAGATATTGTAGGATCACATGGTAATATCCAAGCGATAGTCGGTGGTGAATCTGCTGGTGTGATCTTTATGGAAAAAGCAATCTATAGAATGTCTTATGTGGGTGTACCCTTGATATTTCAGTTTGATAAGATTGCAGATAACATTGGAGCATTTGCTCCTAAGTCAGTAGCTTCTTATGGAAACATGGTTTTCTTTTTGGCACAAGATGGTTTTTACAAACTAACAGGTGGTCAACAATTAACACCAATAGGTAATGGTAAAGTCGATAACTTCTTCTTTGACGATCTATCTTCTAACCTTGATGGTATTACATCTGCTGTCGATCCTAACAATAGTATTGTTGTGTGGTCTTATCGTGGATCGGGTGCTACAGGAACAACTAATAACAAATTATTAATCTACAACTATGCAGTAGATAAATGGAGTACAGGCAGTGGACAGGACTTAGAGTTTATTGCTAGTGCCTCACAAGAAGCATTTACAACATTAGAAAGTTTAGATGTTTTAGGTGACTTAGATAACTTACCAAAATCATTAGACTCTTACTTTTATAAAGAAGGTATTGTTGGTCTAGCTGGATTTAACTCTGATAATAAGTTTGGAAAGTTTATTGCAAACAGTTTATCAGCAACTGTAGATACTACTGAGTTTGAAGGTGCAAAAGGTAAAAGATCAACCTTAATTAATTGCAGACCTATTGTTGATGGAACTACAAATACCTCTGTAACTGTAACCCCTATTACAAGGCAATCACAACTTGATACAACAACAAATGGCACTGCTACTGGCACTAACGATACTGGCACTTGTCCTTTACGATCTACCTCTCGGTATCATCGTATTAGGGTAAATGTCACAGGAAATTTTAACACCATGTCAGGAGTTGACATAGAAGCGAGACCTGAAGGTGGCAGATAATCAATTTCCTCAAGTTCCATTATCAATACCTGATACTGGACAACATCTAAGATTAGTTTCAACATCATTGAACAATACGATCAATGGTAAACTTAATAGCACAGGAACAATAACATTAACTGCTAGTGCAACATCAACAACTTTAACAGATGCTCGTATTAGTGGTAATTCTGTGATAATGTTTATGCCAACAACAGCGAATGGAAGGACAGCACTCAACGGACTTCATGTATCTGCTAGAGCAGATGGAAGTGCTACACTAACTCATGCGAGTTCAGGAAACTCTGACCAAAACTTATCATACTGTGTCATTGGGTAGTATTATTACTAGAGTTCCTAGCGAAGATGTTGAATTTATTTGGAGTCAAGTCGCTCCATTACTAGAGAAAGCATTAGACGAAACCTATAGTATAAAAGATATACTATACGGATTAGCTAATGATCGTATGCAACTATTTATTAGTTGGCACGATAATAAAGTTGAAAGTGCTGTTGTAACTGAAATAGCACAATACCCTCAGTCTAAAGTATTACGATACTTTTTAGCTGGTGGAACTAACCTAGAGAATTGGTTAGAGGAAATACAAGCAGTTATTGAAAAATTTGCAAAGAAAGAAAACTGCACACACCTTGAAGTCGCTGGACGTAAAGGTTGGGTTAGAAAATTGAAAGGATTTAGAGTTAAAGCATACTTACTAAATAAGGAAATATAAAAATGTCAAAAGGATCATCACCACAAAACGTAACAACTACATCATCTGCTGAACCATCAGAGTTTATTAGACCATACCTAGAAGAAGCCATTAATTATGGACAAGATTTATTTCAATCTGATACACCAAACTTCTTCCCTAATAACACCTATGTAGATCCATCTGCGGCTACCAATGCTTCATTAGATTTAGCTACAGCTAGAGCTGTTGCTGGTAATCCCTTACTAAACCAGTCACAAAACCTTGCACAACAAACACTAGCGGGAGATTTTTTATCACCTACTACAAACCCTTACTCTCAAGGTTTATTTAATCAAATGGCTGACGATGTTACATCAAAAGTACAATCACAATTTAGTAAAGCTGGAAGATTAGGATCAGGTGCTAACCAAGAAATATTATCAGACTCACTAGGTAGATTAGCTAATCAAGTTTACGGAGATCAATTTAATAGAGAAAGAGCATTACAAGCTCAAACTATGATGACAGCTCCACAGTTAGGTGAAATGGATTACAATGATATTTCAAGACTAGCACAAGTAGGAGCAGACAGAGAAAGTATAGATCAAACAAGATTACAAGATGCTATTGCTCGTTTTGATTACGAACAACAAAAACCATTTTTAAAATTAAACCAATACTTAGGTGCATTAGGATCACCTGTACCAACACAAACAGTATCAACACAACCTGTCTTTAGAAATACAGGTGCTGGATTACTCGGTGGTGCATTAACAGGTGCAAATATTGCTGGTCAAATTGGTGGAAGTTCTATGTTTGGTAATCCTCTCTTTGGTGCAATTGGAGGAGGACTTCTTGGAGGGTTCGCCTAATGAGTGAGAAAATAAACATTAATAGTTCTATACTAGATCAAGTTATAGCAAATAGATTTAATAAATCTTTTCAACCACAACAAAATCAAGGTGGTTTGTTAAACTTTGTTAAAAGCCCTTATGCCGCTGATATTGGTATGGGATTACTTGCACAATCAGGTTATTCAACAATGCCTACTTCTTTAGGTCAGTCTTTAGGTGTAGCTACAAATCAAGCTAATCAATTAAGAAGTCAAAGACGAGCTAATGATATTGCTGAGCTAGGTACATTAATAAATTTAAAAAACGCATTTCAAGATCCTAAACAAAAACCAAGAGATATAAAAATAGCAGAATTAGTTGATAGAGGTATTCCAAGGAATGAAGCCGCAGATATTGTTGATGGAAATTTAGAAATTAATTTTTCTGACACAGGTGTAGCAACAATTTTTAACCCTGTTACTAAAAAAGTTAAAAAATATGGAAGTCCAGTATCAGAAAGTTCTAATGATGGTTCTTTTCTTGACCCAAAAGATTTAGACCCAAAAACAATTACAGAAGAAAAAGTTAATATTATTACAGCAGAAAAAATAATTCCTAAAATTAGAGACATATCAGCAAGAGCTAACAATATATTTGGTACAGGGAATAAATTTAAAGATATTGGTGCTTCTGTTGCGGGTATAACACCAAATTTTTTAGATAAATATTTAATTAACCCAGATGTTGTTCAAGCAAAAAAAGAATATGGATTAATAAAAAAAGAATTAGAATTATCATTAACAAATAATCCAAGATTTCCTGTTGCGGAAGTACAAAGAATATTAGAATTATTACCAAATGAAAAATCTTTTTTACAAGACCCTAAAACAGCTTCAATAGCTTTAAATAGTATTGCTAATGAAATTCAAGCAAAATTAGATGAATCTAAATCTATTTTAAAGGGAAAAAAAGTTACTACTGATATTATGCAAGGATCAGGAGTTGAAATTGATCCATTTGTAGTTAATTCAGAAAGTGATCTTATGAAAATTAAATCAGGTCAATATTTTATATATAACAACAAAATCAGGATTATGAAATAATGGCTGAATTAAATATTGATTCCATTTCTACTGTAGTAGGAGAAATGCCTCAAACACCAGATGCAATAAAACAAAATCCTCAATCTTTTAATATAGATGATGTATCTACTGTTGCACCTGAATCTTCTTCTTTCAATACTACAATGCAATTTTTTGCTGGATTTAATGATGCTTTGTTTACACTACCTGATTATAGTATTGAGAAAGTTGTTAATGCTTTTGCAGACGAAGGTTTAGTAGAAAAAGATGATGTATTTAGTTTAGCCGAATTCTTTAATCAAGGCATACCTGAACCTGAAACTACTACAGATAAAGTAATACGCACAATAGGTGTAGAGTCAGCAAAGTCAGTTCCTTTTTTAGTAGCACCATATTTAACAGCATCTTCTAAATTATATACAGGAATAGATAAAGCAAAGACTACAACAGAGGCAGTTGTAAAAAGTATGATAAACCAAATTAGAAATAGTCCTATGAGTACATTCTTAGGTGAAAATATAGCTGTATTAGGATTTGGAGCTGGAACAGGAATAGCTGAACAAACAAAACCCGAAAGTAGTTTTGCTCAAACAGCTTATCCTATAGCTGGAGCATTTGCACCATCGACAGTAACAAATTTAGCTTTAAAAACACCAACTGCTATGATTATGAGATTTGGTAAAAAAGCAAAAAATTATTTTGGAAAACAAGGGCAAGAATTAAGAGCAACAGAAGATTTATCAAATCAATTTAAAGACGCATTAAATAATCCAAAAACACAAGCTAACTTAAATCAAAGTAAACAAATACAAGATTCTATTAATGAAAGTAATCAAATACAAGATCCTATTGGTGATGGTTTTCAACCTTCTCCAGCAGAGGCTTCAGACAGTCCGCAACTTATAGCTACACAAAAAGAGTTAGAGGGAAATGCACAAGGATCTACTCTTGATGCTCTTGTAGATAGAAAAAAGAAAAACTTAAAAGCTATCGAGGGTTATAAAGTTCAAAATTTTCCAAGTAACGGAGATGAAGCACCTTTTGTTATAAATACAATTACTAAAAAATTTGATGATTTATCAAAAATTAACAATCAACAAACTAAATTTGCTATTGGAAAACTTGAAGATATATCTTCTAAATTTCCTGTTACAGATAAATTTCAACAAGGTTTAGTTTTAAGAAATAAATTAGTAGATATTAGAAAAGAAGCCGTTAATGAATTTAATCAATATGCAAACGATTTAGGTATAAATTTAGAAACAAAAATACCATTTGTTAAATTAAAAGATGAAATTATATCTGAGTTTGATCCTAAAACTGTTTTTTCTGATAAAGTAAATACACCTGATGTCTTAATAGACATTAAAAAATTTGATAAAGATAGCATTACTTTTAATGAGTTTAAAGATTTACGAGAAAGAGTAAGTGATGACCTTTTAGATGAATTAGCATCAGCCACCCCAAAAAACACAAAAATTAGAAAACTTACATTATTAAAACAAAAATTAGATAATTATTTAGATGAACAATCATCAAATTTAGGTAGCCAATACAAAGAATTTAGAAATGCTTACAAAGAAAGAATTATTAACAGATTTGAAAAATCAGGTGCTTATGCCGTTAGACAAACTGGAAAAACACAGGAATACAATATAGCTAATGAAAAAGTAGCTGAAGCATTTTTAAAAAATGTTGATACAGCAAATCAGTTTAAAATAGCCTTTACAGACAATCAAACACAAAAGATAAATACAGAGGCATTACAATCATTAGAAAATGTAATACTAGATCAAATAAACAAATCTTCATTTAAAAATGGAGTTTTAGATCCAAACAAGTTACAGAACTATATTAAGAAAAACAGAGAAGTATTAGAGCAATTTCCTGAAATATTTAATAAAATTAAAAATGCTAACACTATAGTTAATAATGTTTCAAATAGAATTTCACAGTTAAATAATAGAAAAGCATTAATAGACGAAAATTTACTAGCAAAAAAATTATCATACGGGTCATCACCTGTAATTAAAGGAATAGTTGATGTTGATCAGGTAATATCTGATGCAATCAAACAACCTTCTCTAATGTATAATATTAGTAACAGATTAAAAACAGATAATGAAATTGAAGCTTTAAGAAGATCGGTAGCAAAAAATATATTTGATAAAGTTGATATTGAAAAAAATCCATTATCTTTAAAAGATTACATAAACAATAATTATAAATCACTTAAATATGTGTTTTCGCAAGATCATTTAAAAAACATGGAAACTATTGCAGATGCATATAGCATAGCTTTAAGAACTCCTATCCCTACTGGTAGTGGTATGACACCAAACAGCCGCTTACAAAAAGTATCTAATGTTACAGGTATGGGCGTTCCATCTATTTTATCAAGATTTTATTCAGCAGAATCAGGAAGAACAAGCGTAAGATATGTAGCTGGTGATATTTTAGGTAGATTATTTTTAACATTAGGCAAAAAAAAATCAGATGCTTTATTTTTAGAGTCTATGTTTAATCCGAAAATTACAAATGAATTATTAAATTTTGCAAAAAACCCACAAAGTAAAAAAACAACACAAAAGTTAAATCTATTTTTATTTAATTTAGGTTATCCTCAAGGAGAAGAATAATGACAGTATCAAATTACAGCACAACAGCTAGTAGCAATACAGCTATTAATGGAGTTAATATTTCTGAGGGTATGTCACCCTCTGACGTTAATAACGCTATTAGAGAGCAACTTAAAGATGTTAGATCAGTATGGAATGACAAAGAGTGGTTCTTATTAGGTGACTCTAATGGCACGACTACTTTTACTAGAGCCTCTGCTACCAGCATAACTGTAGCTTCTAATATTACATCTACTTACCATGTAGGTCGTAGAGTCAAGATTATTGGTTCTAACACTGGAACAATCTTTGGTAAGATAGCAACAAGTTCTTTTTCCTCCCCGAACACGACAGTAACTTTTACATTTGACAGTGGTACAATCAATTCAGGTGATACTACAGTCTCTGTTTATGTCGGTTCAGTCTTTACAAATCCAGCTAATCCTGTTGTCGATGAAGATAACATGGCGAGTGATAGTGCAATTCTTCCTCCTTCTCAACAATCTGTAAAAGCATTTGTCACTTCAGGCACAGTCACTTTATCAAATAAGTCTATCAATCTAGGCAGTAATACCCTTACAGGAACAACTGCTCAGTTTAATACAGCTTTATCTGATAATGACTTTGCCACATTAGCTGGATCTGAAGCACTTACAAACAAGACACTTACTAGCCCTGTAATTAACACAGCTATCAGTGGTACTGCATTCAAAGATGAAGATGATATGTCATCTAACAGTGCTACTGCGGTTGCTTCCCAACAATCCATTAAGGCTTATGTAGATCAACAAGTAGGATTATCTGACTTAGATATTAGCGATGGTTCTTCTACTATAGCTATAGACCTAGACTCTGAGACTCTTGGATTACTAGGTGGTACAGGTATCGATAGCACAGCGTCAGGCAACAATGTAACATTTGCTATAGACTCCACTGTAGCGACAAAGACTGGAACAGAAACACTAACTAATAAAACTATTAGCGGTGCATCAAACACTTTATCAAACATAGCAAACTCAAGCCTCACCAACTCATCAGTGAGTTATGGTGGTGTATCTCTAGCTCTTGGTGGTACTGACGCAACTCCAGCTTTTGACTTACAAGACGCAACAAGTTATCCCGCTAGTGCCTTAACAGGAACAGTCGCAAACAATCAAGTAGCGACAGGAATAGATGCTATCAAGATTGCTGATGGATCAGTCACTAACGCAGAGTTTCAATATATCAATACTCTATCTTCTAATGCTCAAACACAATTAGATGCTAAAGTAGCAAAGGCTTCAAACTTATCAGACTTATCTTCAGCCTCTACAGCAAGAACAAACTTAGGTCTTGGTACAATGGCAGTCCAAAACTCAGGAACAGTATCAATAAGTGGTGGTTCTATTACAGGATTATCAACACCTTCTAATAATTCAGATGTAGCAATAAAAAGTTATGTTGATGAAGCTGTTGCTGGTCTTAGAACAAGAATTATTGCTGAAGTAGCAACCACAGCTAATGTCAATCTTACAAATGGATTAGAAGCTGGTGATGCTATTGATGGCGTTACTCTTGTTGCTGGTGATAGAGTTTTAGTCAAAGACCAATCTACTGCTACTGAAAATGGTTTATACCTTGCAGT
>Ga0181416_1000058_pt1 | contig 25346 bp, 26 predicted proteins | sample 39SPOviralmetaG_FD_130141 | JGI IMG/M metagenome (GOLD analysis project Ga0181416, IMG submission 130141) | Marine viral communities from the oligotrophic San Pedro Time Series (SPOT) site, San Pedro Channel, CA, USA - 39 SPOT_SRF_2013-01-16 | ecosystem: Environmental > Aquatic > Marine > Strait... | reverse complement strand
AATTTTTATATTAACCTATTATATAATGCCTACATCTAATTTTAAAACAGACAAGCCGTTATACAAACCTGTTAAAAGCGACAAAGCTGGTAAAAAAGGTATGGTCTATGTTAAAGGAAAAGGGGGTGGTAAAAGATTGATTCATTTCGGCGATAGTTCCATGACTGATAAAAGAAAAGGTGCGAGTAAGGCTCAACAGAAATCTTATCTCGCAAGAAGTGCTGGAATACGAAACAAAGAAGGAAAATTAACTAAAAATGATAAAAATTCGGCTAATTACTGGAGTCGTAAAATTAACTGGTAAATTAAAATATATTTATATTATATATATGAAAAAAGAAACTATTAAATTAGGTGGAAAAAAGATAGATATTAAGAAAGGTGCTTTATCTAAACAATTAGGAATACCAGAAGAAAAAGATATACCTAAAGGATTATTAACTCGTTTAAATGCTATGAAAGTAGGCGAAACAACAGAATATAAAGGAAAAACTCTCAAAATAACTCGTCTTTTAAAACAGAGGGTAAGCCTCGCAATGACTCTAAAAGGTATGAGGGGTGAAAAAAAAGGTAGTGTAAGTAAGACGCACAAGGGGGAAGTAGACTACAGCACCAAAAAAGGAGACAAAGATTTTCATAGAAAATCTCACGACATAAAGAAAAAACGGAAACCATATAATAAATAATCTATATTATAATTTTATAATATCTTTTTCTAAATTTAATTTATAACACACCCACATAGTGTCAAACCACGCACCAGCACCTTCTTTACCGCCTTTTAAAAAACTATAACGACCGCAAGGCATTATAAATTGTAATCTATCAAAATAAGGTTTAATCCATTTACTTCCTAAAGCGTCAATCGGCATAAGTAAGGCAAAAGGTTTATCTAAATTAATTGCTAATTCAACGCATTTTTTCTTTATACTGAATGGAATATTACTAATTAGAACATCATATTCAGGGTGTTCTCTATTAAATGCGTCTTTTTTTTCGTTCAAGCATTCTTTATTTAATTCAGCCCATTCTTTCACAACTCGTCCATTACAATAAAAGGGGTCATATACAATATTATAGTCTTCTATGTAAGGTAATAAATCTTTTAAACACCTTTTCGGTGTTTCATAATCGTCATCTTTAAATTCTACAGCTGTGCCTTTGTTATTTAATCTACTCTTTGCTTTACTCATTTATTAATATATTATTTTATTTAAATTAATTCAATTTTATATATATTATTATTTATTATTATTATTATTATTATTATTAATATAGTGTTAAAGTGTTAATGCTTAAATGACAAAGCAACGCAAAAAACAAACTATCAAAAATAACAAAAATATATATTTAACCTTTAACACTTTAACACTAAAACCCTGTTTTACCCCCTACTTCGTGGTATTTCTTACCATCAAGCATAATAAATGCTCGTTTATCTTTTTCTTTCTTACCTTCTTTTTTCTTCTTCATAGGTTTACCATCGTTGTTTACATCAAACAACTTCTCTTTGTCAAGTTTCGGTTTAGGTTTACCAGCACAGAGATTTTTAACTTTACCTATTTCCCACGGCTGTTTATCTTTACAATCTTCGTCTTCTACTCTTAATGCTCTCGTATTATCCATTTTTTCTTTTTTAGGTTTTAAATATAAATGATGAGCTTTAACTTTATCAATTCGCATATCTTGGTGAGCATTAAATTTTTTTAATGACATTTATAATATAATGTAATATTATAAATATGTTAGTCAAATTGAGTAGTGATAATGAAAATGATCCTACAAAATTCGCAAATAATTTTAGCGAAGGAATGGTTATAAAACCTTTCTCAAAAATAGCACTTCTAAAAAGTCAAATTACGAGAATAAATACAGGCAAAAAATTAATGATAAATGCTGGAACTATTTTAAATGTTAGATTTACGCCTTATGATGTTATACGATTAACTTTAAACCCTGGGGCTGATACAACATATACTATAGAAGAATTTTGTGAATATGTCCACACACTTTTACCTGACAATACAGCATGGAACAGAGGCGGACGATTTGTAGATGTATCATCTTTTACAACAAACGAAACTGATTTACAATGGCGGTTTTATTGGCTGGGAATAACGGATAATTATGAAATATTTATGTATGGAAACGAACACTACAGAAGAGCTTATTTAACAACTGTTTTAGGAAAAGCTATGCCTACAACTTCACCTGGTAATTTAGGTGTAGGAAACAATCAAACTAATATAGGTTCAGCTACAGGTAATTATGCGTGTGGTATAGGGTGGGACTTAAATAAATACACACCACCCCCTAATCAAGCAAATCGTTTCGCCCATAATATGTTAATATCAGGACAAGGAGAAACTCGCACTACTTTTGTTATAGGACAACCTGACCTTAAAGGTTTTAAAGTTATATTCGGAAAAGCTACAGCTGATACAGCTACAAATTATACTGATGCCCCCCTTGTAGGAACACCTGCCTACGCAAACCCTGGGGTAAATGTAGGCGATTTTATAACAGCATTTAATTTTAAAGATGATGGTAAGTTAGATATAGATTATTTTGACTGGGAATTAAATGATAAGGTAAGAGTAGTAGGAGCAGACCAATATCAACCTGGGGATATATATGATTTTCACGGTATGGGATCAATAGCAGTGGCGAATGATCCAAGAAGATATTTTTATTTAGTGTGTAATAGAAGACGAAGTAATGGATTAGCTTACTGGATTCCTGGTAAAACTACTATAACAGGTGTTAATACAGGAATGACTTTAAATGCTGGGAGCGGAGATGCTGAAAATATATCACTCGATAAATTTTATATGACGCATATTAACAGAGATTTAGTTGCGAATGATTTCAGGTTTCTTGAACTAAATATGGAATCAAACTGGACGGCAACTGGTTTTAGATATACTTGTGGTTATGATAATGATATAAGCGGTGAAGCACAGGCGAGTAGTGTAGATAAAGCTACTGGCGGAGCAGCATTAATTAGTAATGGAGTTAATGAAGTTGTTAAGGGACACACAGGCGACCCTAAAGCGTGGTGTAATGATGCTTTTTTATTAGAAAGATGGACTGCTGGTGCTGTGCCTGGGGCTCAAAGTGATAAAAATGCTGTGTGTAGATTAGCTACTGACGGAATACCTTTAGATACACCTTTTTATATAGGATTTTATATTAGACCTGATGATGATACTGTTAAACTCGGAGGGGCAAATAATAGTATGACTATTTTAGGAAGTGATGCTACTTTTGCTACTGCTGTTGATGACCGAATAGTTAAAATATCAATCGCTCAAAGTGAAGCGTGGGATTTAGCATTTTACGAACAAGATGGAACAGAAAGACAAATAAATTTAATAGACGCAGGAGCAACACGAATAAGTATAGCATTAGGGACAAACTATCACTTCTCTATGTGTTATATGGGAACTCAATTAGGAACAAATAAAGGACAAATTATATTTAGAATGCTTGACATAGATGCTGGTGTAGAATATAATAATGTCGCTGCTGCTACAAGTATAGGAGCAACTGGCTTACCACCTTTAGCTTATCACGGCGGAATAAAGCCGACAGTCGCTGCTGGTTTCGGAAAATGGTCGTGTGCTTATTATGCTGATTTTAGATTATATCAAAAAAACACAGATTTAACACAACCGATTACCTTATGGGATAATGTCCATGCTGCTTTGGAAAATTATTGGACTTCAGGTGTTAAAACTAATGACTGGTATTGGGGCGGAGAGCTGTTAAATGAAACTATATTACCTTCAGGTTATATGACTACTTCTGGAAACATAGATGACAAATATGTAGTGTGTGGTTTACCGAGAAGTGATACAACTATTAGTCAATTCTTTCAACGAGATACTGCTGCCGCACCTACAGATATTAACTGGTTTGATGCTATAAATATATATTGCCCTGGCTCAACTCATTTACCTAACGGAAGCCGTTTAACTACTTTAGATGCTGGTGCTTATGCTGGTAATGAAGGAGGATTAGTTGAAGTTGATAGTATAATGGACGAATTAGTATTTATTGACCCCACACGAGATGCTGATGAAAATGTTTTACAAACGAGAGCAGCAGCAATATTAGGTGATGGTGTAGGAAACCCTTATATACAATTAGATTGTGGATTAAATGATGTTCTTTTAGACAGAGAAACTATTAATGTGGAAATAACAAATTTACCGCATAGAACTTATAATGGAACAAATGGATCAGTAGATAAAACTATTTATCAAATGCCTTTAGTTGCTGATAAAGAAATAAAAGACAATTTAGAAGTGTTGGAAGTCATACCGCCTACGAAAGTATGGGTTGAATTAAATAATGCTGGTGATATACCATTAAATAGATTAGAAGTTCAGTTGAGCGATACAAATGGTGTAAAATTAGATAATAATATTTATCAACAACCGACAAATATTGTAGTTGAAATTAAAAATAAAAACGAAATAATAAATTAATATATTACTATTATATATAATGAGTTTAAATATAGAAACTACAAGTGATAAACCGAATTTTATTAATTATTTCAGCGACCCCCTTACATTACCACAAAACTCGCAAGTTGTTTTAACAAAATCTAATGTTTCTATACCTGTTGTTGTTGCCCCTTTGGTTGATGTGCCTAATATACCTATGGCTGAAAGAGGAACAGGTGCTATTGAAGTAGGAATTGATGGTATTGTGAAACAAATTACATGGACGGATTTATATGATGTGGAGAATGCTTTTTTTACAGGCAACCAGTCATTAGATAGAATGAATGCCCCTGCTCGGTTTTTTGACGATAATTATTCTTTTCACCCTAATCAACAATTAGTTTTAAGGTGTGAAAATGAAGGCGGAGGAGGCACTACAGAAAAAATGAAAATACCATTTAATAATATTTTAGCAAGAGCTATAAATGGAAAATATCAAATTTACAGAGTTGACCCTTCGCCTACTTATGTTAAAGTAGAAGATAATGAATTGACTAATGATAGAGAGGTTAATATTAATACACCTTTACAAGATGGGGCAGGTGCGAAAATAAAAGGACAATTAGTTCAATATACTAATGATAGAATGACTGAATTAGGTTTTAATATTGCTTATACACCGCATCACATATCGGAACGAACTGAAAGATATATAAATTGGAACGCAGGAGAATCACTAATAAATTGGGTTAAGGACGGAGTTAATACTCACAAAATAACAAGTGGAGCTGGAGGAGTTAATGTTGCTTTTGCTAATGCTGAAAATACTTTCCCTGGTAGATTTCAAATAGATCCTAACGGAGGCTGGTTTACTACTATACCTACACACACAGGAGGAACTATGGCGTGGGGCTTAAATATGACAGGCTCGGCAGAAAGAGGACGATTTGATCCTAACTTTTTGGGTGGAGGAGGAACAACTTGCGACGAATATCTTAGTCTTATAGATGTAGGATTTAAAATTACCGAAAATGCTGGAGGAACGAAAGTTATACAAGTTATTAATAATTCTACAAAAAATGCGGCTTATGATGGAACAAATGTAGTTCAAACACCGCAACCTATTTTAGAACCGAGTTTTGGTGTAGAAGAAATATTAAATAATGGAGCAAACCATTTTTTTATACATATAAAAAGAGGTGCTATTGTTAATGGAACAAGTGAATTTATTATTAGTTTATTCGGTGGAGGTGCTACACCTGTGCCTGATAATGATGATAATTTAATGAAAGTTGCGACTATAACATTTGGCGGAGGACGATTACAACCTACACTTGTTATGTTAAGTGATAATGTAGCTGGAAATATATTTAATCAAACATCGTTTATAGATATTGGAGATGAATCAAAAGAACAAGGAAACTATTTCGGAAATTATGCTAATAATACACAAGGAACAGGGGGAACTTTTAATAGAGAACTGTATTTAAAACCTCTATATGAAGGATTTTCAGCCGATATTTTAGATGAAATATTAGATTTTTGGAGAGCGTGGGGATTAGTGTCTAACGAACAAGTATGTATACCTGATTCGATACAAGAAGTTTATTTTATAAATAAATCGGTAGGAACAGATTTAATGCGAACCTGGAAAATACCTGTTAATTTAAAAAATACGGCTATACAAGTTCAATATATAGTAGGTCAAAGTGATATAACGAAAATATGGGACGCTGAAGGGGGTGAAGAAATGACATTAAATCAAGGCTCGGCAGTTGCGAATTTACCGACACAACTCCACGTAGCATTAGATAATGTAGATTTAAAGAATTTTAATGGAACACTTCTCGCAGGTGTAGCATCACAATTAGGGTTTTCTACAGGACAAAGACCTTCTGTTGATAGAACAATAGGAACTATACCTTTACCTGTTGATACTATGACCGAATCAGGAAGCTATTTAATACAATATGAGCCTTTGAATTTAATTTATAGAAATATTAATAACCCTAATAATTTTACATTAAATCAACTACAAGTGGCGATATTTTATTATGATTTTCAGACGAATATAAGAATGACTTTAGAAGCGATTAACGGAATATGTAATTTAGAATTAAATATAAAACAAGGATATTCGCCGAAGAAACCTGATAATGACTTACTACCATATTAAATGAAAGTAAGCATAAATTATAGATGAATATATAACCTAAATAATGAGTTTAGGATTTTAATGATTGGAAGAGGTCAACAAACAATAGCATAAAAGTCTACATATTGTATATTATAGTATATATTTTTTTTTATTTTCTAAATCTATTATATATGGATTATAAAATTGTTATACCGAGCAAAGGTCGTTTTGATAGTATTAATAAAAAAACTATGAAAGTGTTAAGCACCTATGATATAGATTTTGAGAAAGTCTATGTTTTTGTTATTGAAGAAGAGTTCGATAAATATAAAGAAGTTTTACCTGTGAAATGTAATATAGTTATAGGTGTTGATGGTATTAATAAACAGAGAGATTTTATAGGCTCTTACTTCGTGGACGGACAACCACTGGTTTCGCTTGACGATGATATATCTGCTCTTTACCGATTAGATAAAGAAACAGGAGATAAAAACAACAAATTAGAATCGATAGATACATTAATATTAGATACATTTAATAAATTAAAAAAATACGAATTAAATTTAGCATCTGTTTACCCTGTTAATAATTTTTATTTTATGCGAAACAAAGAAACAACTGATTTAAGATTTTGTATGGGTGCTTTTCGCATATATTTTAATAAAAAGCATTTAGAGAAAAGAAAATTCTATTATTTGGAAGATTATGAAACCACCATTAAATACTACTTGAACGACGGTGGAGTGCTTCGGCTCAACAACATATCGTGCGATGTAAGTTATAAAAGCGGAGGAGGAGGTATAGGAAAACGAAATATTGCTGATAAGAAGAAGGAAGTTAAAAGGTTTGTGGATAAATACACGCCTTATGCGAAAGATAAAAAAGAAGGAGAAGAAGTTATGCTTAAAAAAACACCTAAACCTTTAACACTTACGGCGTTATGGATAGGTGAAAATATAAACCCCATTGTAGAAATTGCCTGGCTGTCATGGATAAAACAAGGATACAATATAAATGCTTATGTCTCAAATATAGATAAAGAAAATCTTAATGACACATTAAAGAAATTCATTAATAAAAAATTATTTTTTAAAAACGCATTAAAAATAATGGAATTTAAAAATGATGATGAAATACTGCCTTTGTCGGATTTATGGCGATATAAATTGCTATATGAAAAAGGCGGAATATGGGTTGATAGTGATATGATTTTATTGGATCAGTTGCCGAATGATGATTGTATCATTACCAGCGAACACACAAAAAAAACAGGTGGTCGTGCGGCTAAATTAGATTATAAACCGAATATAGGAATTTTAAAATTTAATAAAGGTGATGAATTGTTAGGAAAAACAATAAATAGAATAGAAAAATATATGATAATAGATAAACCACAATTTACCGATAATATGAAGTTTTTTCAAGCAGAACTAAAAAAGAAGGAAGACTATAATAAACATATTCTTATGCCTTATATGACTTGTCCTATACCTTACTGGAATTTTAAAGAAATATATATGCCTATAAATGATTATAGCGTTAAATATGGCGTTAAAACGCCGAATTTAAATGAAATATTAGATAAAAGTATAGCCGTCCATTGCTGGGAAAACTATTCAATAGGAAATAAATTAGATATAAAAGGTTGTGATAATAAAAGCTTATTCGGTATTATTCGCTCTCATCTTCAGTAGGGCAACCGCAAGTTTCTATGTCCCATAACTTACAAATTTTAACACTATAATCATAATTTATCGGCAAAGAACAATCATCACAAAATTCGTCAAAAGTCGGTTTTTCAGTTTGTTCTAAATCATCATCAGATAGTCTATCATCATTTTTAATAATATCACAACTAACTTTTTTTGTTTCCTTCTTCTTTTCTTCGTCCTGCTTCTCTTCTTCAGGTTCTTCTTCTTCTTCTTCACTTTCTTCTACTTCGGCTTTTTTGCTTTTATTTCTGCCTCTACCATTTTCACCTATTCTTGCTCTTCTCTGCTTCGGCTTTTGTTCTACAAATGATAATTTTAATTCATTAAAACTCTCATATCGTTTACTGCCTACACAAAAATTATTACACACAATATCTTTCATTCTACTATCATTCGGTGCTATTTTCTTATACTTCCACATAGCTTCATTACGCTTCTTGTGTCGCTCATAACCTTCCGCCGAGAACCGCTGACCACACTCACCGCACTTAATACAATCATTAGATTTATTTAGTTTTTCTTTGTGTGCCTTATGTTTCGGTGTTTGTATATGTTTAAGCCAGTGCTGTTTTGTATAACACTCATAATATATATTAACTACTTCTTCGGTTTTTACATCTATACCTTCTTTATAACATCTATCACAAAAAAATAAATTATTTCTCTTCATCACTTATATATATATAATATATTTTATCTTTAAGTAAAAGTGTTAAAATGTTAAAATGTTAAAGCTTAAATAACAATTTCTCAAAAAAAAATAAAATTTCAAATGCGTAGAATTCTCATTTAACGATTAACCTTTTAACCTTTTAACACTTTTTAACATTTAATAATATATAATAATAATAATTAGATTAATTTAATAATAATAATATAAATAATAATAATAAAACATATATACCATGATTTAACGATAAGTTCCTGTATAGGTTTGTTCTTCTTCATCTTCACTTGTAGGTCTATCATTATAACAATAATTACATAGTGTATCATCAAAGTCAAAATCGCCTAATGTTTCTGTTGTTTCCATACAACATTCGCATATTCCCACAGCGTCTAACTCCTCTTTTGTTTCATCATAACCTAACTGATTTGTTATATGAAGGTAGTGTTCTTTTAAAATATTCATTATCGTTATATAATCTATTTCTTTCATCGTGTTTTTACTCTCATAAAGCTCATTTACCATAATTTCTAATGTTTCCATATTATATAATATATATAATTATTCATTTAAGTCAAAATTATTTTCTGTAATAGATGTATAGATGACTGATATACTGCCTATTGACCGAGATAAACTTGTAGAAGAAAATGTTAAGATGGAAACCATAAAAGAAGAAGTAGAAGAAGAAGAAACCGATACATCACAGGACGAAACCACACCTTTAACACAAGAAGAAGTGTTCGAGATACCGAAGAAAAAGAAAATTGTCTATAAAAAGGAAGAAGAAGCCCCTGATGAAAAACCGAAAAAGAAAAAAAGACAACTATCAGAAAAACAATTAGCAAATTTAGCGAAGGCAAGAGAAAAAAGTATGGCTCGGCGTAAGGAATTAAAAGAAGCAAGAGCAATGGACGAAGCATTAAAAAAAGATGCTCGTAGACTACAAAAAGAAGAAAGACTGCGAAAAAAAGAAGAAGCTGATGAACTTATTTTAATGAAGGCTAAACTAACAAAAGAAGCAGAAGCAAAAGGGCATTGGGACGAAGATAGAATAGAAAAATTAATGATAAAGACTTTAGATACATATATGGATAAAAGAAAAAAAGAAAAGTCTATACCGAAAACTACAATACCAGCACCACAAGCATACCCTAATTTACCACCGCAACAACAACCTATAAATGCTACTTATTATAATACACAATCGCAACCATATCACAATCACAAACACACAAAACATAATTCTAAACCTTCTAATGATCCATTAACAAATTTATTTGGCTTTGGTAATAATAATTATTAAAATCTTAACTAATATTATAAATGCCGAAAATTAAAGAGCAGAAGGACACTAAAAAAACTAAAGGAAAACCTGACTACAAAATATATGGGGTAAGAAAGCAAGAAGAATTTATGAAATTAGATAGAGAGTTGCCGAGATTTTTAGAAACCTTAACTGAAAAGAATGGGGGCGTTGTAGCACTTTTCGCACCACCAGGTTCAGGAAAAAGTAATTTTTTATCTAATATTTTGCTTCGTGATGATTTTATGAAAGATTTATTCGAAGGCGGTTTATATATAATAAGCCCTACAATAGAAAATGATTTAACAAGCCACGCACTTAAAGAATATGCCGATTTTACTGAAACACAATATAGCGAAGACCTTATGACAAGTATTTTTACTCATATTTTAGACCAGGACGCAGATGACAGAGCGTTAAGTTGTTTATTATTAGACGATTGTTTAGGGGCTATTAAGCAAAATACTATATGTAATAGGATTGCCTCTACTTGTCGACATAATAAACAAGTCGTTATTTTTTCACTACAAGCAGTCAAAGGCTTACCACCTACAATAAGAAGTAATATATCACATTCTATTATATTTTACCAGCCATCAACAAAACAATTAAACGATGTTGTTGAACTACATAGTAATATGGGCGGCGAAGAAGCATTTATGTCTATGTATCAAGAAGCCACAGCCCAGAAATACGGAATATTATGTTGTGATTGGCGAGATATGAAAGCCTACAAATGGGGTGCTGATTTAGATGAACCTGTTGAACTATGGAGCAGATATGATGAGAATGGTAATATAAATCAATCCATTAAAACAGAAATGAATAAAGGTATATTAGAAAATGACGATAAAAATAAAAAAATATAATGTAATATTATAAAATGTCGTATTATAATGAACTTTCAAATCAAGCACAAGGATTCGCAAATTATGGCGAATTAGCAAATCAAGCATTAGCAAGAGGACAAGAAAGGGTAGACGATTATAATATAGAAAGACAAGAATATACAGGGGCGGAAGTAGCACACCGAAACGGCTTACAAGCTTTAAAAACTGGTAATGAAATGCCGAGATTAATGGAAGAATATTTCGGTTTAAAACCAGCAGCAAAAAAAATAGTTCCAGCTTTATTAGAAAAATCAGGGGCTACAGCTAAATTTAAATCGGCTATTGAAGGCACGAGATTTGAAGGTTTACTGAAAAAAGCACAAACAGCAAAGGCTAATGTAGAGGGAGGAATGAAGGCGATGAAGGAGGGACGATATGGTGATGTAGCTGATGCTATGACAGGCGGAAAAGCCAGTGAAGCGGCAGGAAATATGAAAAAGTTCGCTCAAGATACTTTAGATCATCATACTCAAGCATTTAAAGATGCTAAAAGTAGTGTTGACGGATGGACAGGTGAAAAAGGGAGTGAAGTGCGACAAATAGGCAGTGATGCTTATAATAAATTGTCGGCAGAAGCTAAAAGTGCTTTACCGAAAGGCTCTGTTGACGAAGATAATTTACCACTTAATCCATCAGAGTTTACAAGAGCCGATACTTATAAAGGTTTAACAACAGGTAGATTGAAATATGGGGAAGATGGAAAAATAAGCGATACTTTAAATGAAGGCTCTGTTGATAGACCAGGTATAGGTGAAGAAGGTTTACCAGGAGGTGTTAGATTAAATGTCGGCGAAGGAGGACAATTAAGTTTTACTACAGAAAGTGGCGAACCTTATGGTGTAGGTTCATCAGGCGACGGAGGAATGAGAGTAGGTAGTCAGGCATACAGAGATTTTCAAGACCGAGATTTAGGTAGTGAAATGAGGGGGAACGCACAGACACAAGCAAATTTAGACCGAATGACAGCCGAACAAGACGCAACAAGAGGAAGTGTGGATTTCGGAAAACAAACAGGAAGAACTACAGACCCAGCACAGCTTTCGGAAAGAGCAAGAGGAAAAAGACCAGCAAATGAACCAGCAGAAGTAGAGAGAGCATCACCAGAAGATGTAGCCGAAGCAAGAATACCGAAAATTACAACAAGAAGCGGACAAAGAGTTAGAATAAGACAGCCTAACGATGGTGGGGGTGAAGCAGCAGAAGAACCTACTTTACCTGATTCAGGATTAGTAAGTAGAATACAACAAAAAATAAGGGACGCAGCAACAAGGGGAGCAAGACAAACTGATAGTGGATTAAGTGATACAACACAAGGAGTAGCACGAGATGAAGCCGCAGCAGCAGCACGAAGCACTACAACTGAAGGCGGATTTTATGACCAACTCGCACCCATGAGAGGAGCAGCAAGGGGAGCAGAACAGGCAACAGGTAGAGCAACCGAAGGGGCAGCAGCAAGAACCGAAGGGGCAGCAGCCGAAGAAGGTTCATACGCCGCACCGACCGAAGCAAGAGCAGCAGCAGCACGAAGTGGAGCAACTGAAGGAAGTTATGACCAATTCGCAGCCACAGCAGAGAGAGAGAGAATGGGGGGGGGAACAGGTAGAGAAGCCGAAAGTGGAGCAGAAGAAGCACCGACCGAAGCAGCAGCAGCACCAGCAAGAGCAGCAGCACGAAGTGGAGCAAGACAAACTGATAGTGGATTAAGTGAAACTACACAAGGAGCAGCACGAGATACACCAGCAGCTTACGAAAGCACCGCATCAGGTTTAGCTAAAGGGGCAGAAAGAAAAGAATTAGGCGAAACTTTTGCTAAAACGGCAGCTAAAGCAGAAGCAGAAACCGCACCAGCAGAAGAAGCCGAAGCAGCAGTTCCAGGTGTAGGTGAAATTTTAATGGGTATAACAGCTATAGGTGGATTAATTAAAGGAGCAATAGCCGAACATAAAGAAAAAAAAGCAATGGAAGCAGATGCCCCTGTAGCACCTACAGCACCTACACCAGCACAACAAACAGCAGGACAACCACATTCAGGTATAGGTTTTAATGTTGCCCCTGTATTAGATAGTGATGATTATCACCATCAATAATTAATAAACTTTTAGCTCAGTCATAAATCTATTTCCTTTAAAGAATTTACTCTCTAAAACTTCACACAATTCTTTTATTAATATAACATCACTTCTATACAATCTATCATTATTATTAAGCAAATTTTTAGCAAAAGTTATGTTTTCTATAATATAATATCCATCACATTTATTAAGATGATGAGCTAAATTGTCTGTTAATGTATTTAAACAATTAGCCTTCCATTCAGGGTCTAAATAATATGTATAACTTCCTGTTGTATCACACCATTTAGTCAAATGACACGGCGGACATAATTTTTCTATTTCTTTTTTGTAGAAATTAACTTCTTGTTCTTCTTCATCATATTCAGCCGTTCCATCGTCAGGCAAAGGTTCTTGTTCTTCTACTTCTTTTTCCTTACCCTGATTACAATGCTCGTCGTTTTCGTGATAAGCATCGCCACCGCAAGTTCCACAGATTTCTTCTTCTTCTTCTGCGAAAACGATTTCACCTGTATTAGCACCGACATAATTATTATCGGTTAATTTCAGTTCTATTCCGTTGTTAAAATATAAGCTCCCACCATCATATCGTTCTTTAACCATTTTCTTTTTAAAACACTTATGATATAACTTGTGTAGTTCACTCACATCAGCGAAAGTATATTTATTATCATAATAAGTATATGTATCTACATCTACAAATTTTCTTGTTGTCTTTTTAATATGAAGCATTAATCCACCGCAACCTTCACTACTTTCATTTTTAATAACATAACAGCCGACTTTAATTCCATAATCACTCATTCTCTTTCTTTTTATATTAATAAATAATAATGAAAAATGAAATTCAATTTTTTGCTTATCCTTATAAAAAAATATTTAATTCGCAATTAAATAAAAATTTTGTCATTAATATTATTTAAAATTCATTAGAAAAAATAAAAATATTTATATATAGTATAAAATGTTTAAACCTAAAAGCGACGCAGTTCAAATCGGTCAAGATTCATTTAAAATTCCATGCCGTAATGGTGTTTCTTTTAACGAAAATTCTATACTTCGTTTTGATATACCGAGAAATGCTGGATTTATAGATATGGCGAATTCTTATTTACAGATGGAAGTAGAATTAACAAATGCGAATAATACAGCCGCAGACCAAGCAAGACAACCTATGCTACAATTAGACAGAATAACAGGTGCTTCATCGCTTCTGTCCCAGATGGTGATCCGAAGTGAGGGAAGAGTTATTGAGGAACTTCGTAATTATAATACCTACGCTCATCTTCATTATAACGCAACACTTACAGAAGGGGCTATGAATAGACGAAGCAAATTAGAAGGCTGTGCCCCATCGTATATGCCGCAAGATAATCCATATTTTACCGATAATCAGGTTTTAACACCTACAGCTGACCCTACTGCTGGTGGTCTAACTGCTGCTGCTGAATGTTATAAACCTGTTCGTAGAAAAGTATTAGTGCCACTTTTAGGGGGTATGTTCTCAAATCCTCGTTCTCACCCTTCTATGGTTATGCCTTTAGAAGTAGAATTTATTTTAGAACAAGCGGCGAGATGTTTGCGAGTAGCAAGTAAAGGTGATAATCAAATATTTAATCGATGCGTAGATATTCCTGATGCTTCTGCTGCTGGGGCTGGTAGTGTTGAAAGACGAAGAGTGTTTTTAAGAGAAAGAAGTGAATTTAATGCTATAGGTGGTGCTACTGCTGCGGCGACTGTTCCTGCTAATGGTGTTGAACCTGTAGAAGGCGAAAATCAGTTAAATAAAGTTAATAATTGCTGGTGGCGAGTGGGTCAAAAAATCTGCGTTAAGGGTGATGGTGCTATGACTGGTGCTCCTACTTATGGTGCTGAAATTGCTGGTTGTGTTATTGCTACAATTACTTCTGTTAGACTTATGAGTGAAACTACAGGTGTTGCTGGACACCGAAATACGATTTGTCTTACTACTGATGTAGATATTATGGGTGGTGCTGCCGCCGATGGAACAAATGTCGAAGTTCATCAGCTCAACCCTGTTAATAACGACCTTCTATCAAATTCAGGTTCGGCTCTTTATACAGTTCATAACCCTATTCTCGTGTGTCAAAAAGTTATACCGCCCCCTGCTGTCGTTCAACAGATTTCTTCGGCAATTGCGAGAGGTGAATATAATGTAGATATTATTTCATATACTAATGTAGATAATGCTATACCTGCGACTCAAACTACTTCAACTAATATTATATCGTCCGAATTATCAAGAGTTAAAAGTATTTTATCAGTTCCTACTTCGCAAAGCAATACAGATGACCTTACTAACTCTAATGTTTTACAAGGGCAATATCTTAATGCGACAAATTACCAATATCAGATAGATAATAAATTACAGCCTGATAGGCGTGTAGATTTAACTAAAGAACAATTCCCAGTTGTTATTACAACACCATTCGATAATACTTTAAAACCTTACAGATGGGGTAGTCATACAACAGGCTTTCATAGATACGAAACTGAAAAAGCATTAAGGTCGTCAAATATTAATGTTAAGAATTTAACCTTTATAACTAAAAATGCTTATAATCTTTCGGTAGTTGCTGGGGGAGGAACAGGAACAGATAGAGGAGGTATTTTAAATAGTGCTGTTAATGCTGGGGACTGGCTTGTAGGAAGAAGTTTAGGGGCAGGTGTAGGAACGAGTGAAAATCTTGTAGGTAAATCAGTTATATTATACTTAAATTATAATGCTAATAGTGATATGGTTAAATTGCTTAAAAATTTCTTGATCCATGTAAGAACTATAAGTGTAAGTATGGAAGGTGTGTCAATATATTATTAGTGTTAAAGTGTTAAACCTTAAATTGTTATTTTCTTCTTTTTGTTTGTTTTGTTTTTTTAATATTTTTATATTTAATAATTAACATTTTAACATTTTAATATTTAATCACTATCAATAAATAAATAAGCAGGAAAGACCAATATAATAGCTGTTTCATTTAAATAACCTATATTTGTTATATGTTCTATATAACTTCCTCCTTCAACCCACGCTTCTTTTTTTATACATAGATTTTCATTAAAGTCCTTAATGATTTTTGCTTCTTTTGTTTGTAGTCCGCTTTTATACCTTATAATATTTTGTAGTTCAAAAGGTAGTTGATAAAATAAATCCCAAATATTTTTCATAATTATTATATTTATATATTATATAAAATGGACGCTCGTATGAATAATGTTAGTGATATTAAAAAACGATTTCTACAATTACACCCTGTTAATGCTACTTCAGGTGGAACTTATTCGTTTAAGAATGGTTTACCTTTAATTAAGTTTGATATTTCGGCTTCCATGATGCCTTTACTACTTGATGGTGGTGCTTTAAGGTTGTCAGGTATGTTTACGGCTAAACAGGGGGCAGCTGGAAATACTAATTTAACAAATACCGAGTTAAATTTTCTTGATGGTTTAGGTGGTATTAACCAATGTATAGAAAGTATAACTATTTCTTCAAAACGACTTAATTCTGTTTTAGAAAGAATTACAAATTATTATCGTCTTGTGCCTTCTATTACTTCAGGTATGAATGGTGTTAAGGACTTTGAAACACGACTCGCTCATTTCGCAGGACAACACGCAACTAACGCTTTAACACGACCTTCGCTTAATGTATATAATGCTTATGATAGAAATGGTGCTGTGGCGGCAGCGAATCAGGTAGGTCAGGCTTTCTCTACACCGCTTTATGCTGGTATTTTTCAGTCAGGACAGGATATAGACCTTTCTTCAGTTTCAGGGACAGGTGGTTTAGTTATTGAGATTTTACTTCGGTCTGATGTAGGGACAATCTTCGGTGCTAATGCGGCAGCGAATACAGCTTCTTACCAAATTAAGGATTTAGTTTTAACTTGCCCTGTTTATGAAATGGGTGGTGCTGGTGCGGCAGCCCAACAAGCAGGAGTTAATCAGTTTAACTTTAATTCGTGGTCTTCTATGTTCCAAACAATTAATACTTCAGCATCGGTATTAGCGATGACACCTGGTTTAGGTCGTGTGTCTTCAGTTATAGCAAATTTCATTACGGCGAGTGATTTAGGGAATCAAAACTTTAACTCTTGTAGGCTCGGTGCTGTGGGTGAATTTAGACAATTGAGATGGTCTAAAAATGGTGCTTTATATCCTCTTCAGTATCGTCAGCAAACCGTAGACGAACAAAATAATAATGTAGCGAAATCTGTTGCTGCTAATCCGTGGTCTTATCATACTTATAATCTTAATACCGATATGTATAGAACTTACCTTGAAGCTCTTACAACTGATAGATATAATAAAGTGCGAAATACTCTTCAGGCTTATAATAACTGGTCTGGGGGATCTACAGACAGAACACAAAATTCAGGGCGAGATGGTATTACCCCTCAAACTTGCGAGGGTATAGGAATTCTTTATGACTCTTACGGAAGTGGTGTGAACTTTCAAAATGTAGTATGGTCTATTGAAGCAAACTATTCAGCTACAAGTCAGTTAAGAGTTAATGCTACACCTACAGATATACCTAATAGTTTAGACGGCACAGCGGCTACAGCACAGGCAGCAGTCCTATTCTTTTTAAATAAAAACACTCTATTATTATCTCCGAACGGCATCGACGTTCAGCGATAAATAAAATATAGTATATATATATAATGGTATTAAGTGAAATTATTTGCGAATATAATGGGGTTTTTTATCCACAACAGAATAATAATTCAGCAGTCGTTAAGGCATTATTACAAGACCGAATTTGGGAAAAAAAATTAAATAATATTTTAAATAATTATATAAAAGATGACTGGGTCGTTGTAGATGTAGGTGCTTATATAGGTTCTCACACTTTAACTATGAGCGGACTCGCAAAACAGGTTTATTCTTTCGAACCACAGCCTCTTATATATCAGTGTCTATCAAACACTTTAAAAAAGAAAGAAATAGATAATGTAGTTTTATTTAATCTCGCCGCTTCAAACAAAAAAGGTGAGAGTAGAATTTATACGAATAATGATGGTATGTCATCATTACAAGGTATTCGAGATGCGAAATTTAATATGAATTTGCCCTGTGATTTAAATAAATTAGACAATATAATAGATCAAAAAATACATTTAATTAAGATAGATGTAGAAGGGCACGAGTGGGAAGTAATAGATGGTGCGACAAAATTAATTAAGACACATAAACCCATTATTATATTAGAAACCTTTAGAAATAAAAAGAATAAGGCGAATTTGTTAAAATTTTGCGAAGAATTTAATTATAATATGTCGCCTATTAATTGTGAAAATTTTTTATTACTACCATTTTAATTTTGAACTCATCTTGAATTTATTATATTTTATAATAGTATAAAATGTCCGAACAAGTTATTACAGCTACTCCTGTTAATGCCCCTGATATTCTTCGTAATCAGCCACTTTCACGACAGGTTGATGTAAATTTAGAAACAAATATTTTAGAACCTGTTTCTCACACTTATACTTCAGCTGTAGGTGGGCGAACAACCTTTATTTTGCCTCCAAAAGGGGTGCTTGACGCTCCTAATGCTGGTCTTGTGTTTGAAGTCCAGTGTCCAGCTGCCGCTAATTTAACTTGCTTTAATTATGCTAATGGTGGTTTAGGAATGATTGACAGAATTACCGCACGATGTGGGGGAACAATTATCTCACAGGTAGAATTAGCAGGGCAATATGCTAATATTAAACAACAATACGCTTCGCAAGGTGTTAAAGAAGGTGTTTTAGATTACCGACATTTATCTTCAAATGGCGTAGAACTTTCAGTAGCCCCTGCTAAATTAGCGGTAAGTAGTATTACACAGGAATTTCAACAGATCTATAATCCTGAATGCGACCAAACATCATCATTCGGTCGTTCTTATAATAATAACGCCAATAACGCTCATCAAACACAAATTAGTAAATGTATTAGCGATACAGCAAGACAAAGTCCAGATGTTGTTATTAAACTCGCCGATGTTTTTGAGATTTTTGCTGAAAATAAATTACCTTTGATGGCTATGGCTCAAGTTGAGATAGAAATCGAATGGGCTGCTGCTGGTGATGCTGCTTTAGCTGCTGCGAATGTTATTGACTCGCCTGTTATAGATGCTCTAATTCCTGATGCTGCTGTTAATGCCGCTGCGACAAAACTTCAGCAAGGTATTTTAACAATGTCTACACCAAATCTTATTTTAGACTATATTCATTATGACGATGTAGAAAGAGAAAAAATCTATGCGGCTGTTAATTCAGGTGGCGGTATGAGGTTAGACTTTAGCGAAGTTGTTATTACACGAGGTGTTAATCCAGCAGGAACAGGAACAGCAGGTGGCGGTGCTGATGTGAATCAAGTTGTAGCGTCAAATCATATTTTAGGTTTCGCCCAAAAAGAAGTTCAAAAAATATATGTCCAAAAAGCTTATGATTTAAGGTCGGCAACTGGTGCTACTGAATTAGATGCTGATGATAATGAAGTAAAAACTCATAGAAATATATTAAAAAATCAGTTTAAATCTACTCAAATATTCGGTGAAGCATATAACTTCTTTATTAACAATCAGCGAGTATATGATAAAGATGTAGAAAACCCTGCTGTAGCACACGATTACTTATCACAAATAGGCGGAATGTGGACTTGCCCCAAAGCATATTTTAACACAAATAACTATAATGCGAACGGTATGAAAGAATTACTGGATTGTTCGTGGGCTACAGGTGCGAGAAATCAAGATATAAACCAAGGTAAAACACACAGATATTTAGCTGGTTCAAATAATTATATAGGTCTTTCATTAGAAAAATACCGAGAAATGGGAACTGTGCCTGGAAACGGAACTCGTATCGGTTCAGCTCCGATAGAATTTAATTTCAGTCGTGTAGCTGTTGCGAAGAGTGCTGGTAATGGTGGTGCTGCTTCTTCGTCAAATGCGGAAGTAGACCTTACTTTCTTTATATGTTATAGGCGTTCTCTTGTCATTCGTCAATTAGGCGTAGATGTAAGTGATGCTTAATAATAACGAAAATCTTTATTAGGAATTCGCCAATCCTTACCGTAAATTCGCTCTAATACTTCTTCAGCATTACAAGGAATTCTTATAGGAAAACCTAATGTGTTGTCTATACAACCCTTCATTTCATCTTCGGTATAGTAGTGATGTGGCTGGAATATATTCCATACCCCTTTAAATTTATATATACCATTACTATCTTTTTTAACTCTAAATATATCTATATAATTTTGCTTGAATTCTATATCTATACCTTCTTCTTTATATGTTTTACTTGCTAAAGTAAGTATTCGCCTTCTGTCGTATTTAATATTCTTCATTTTAATATAAGCACAATATTCGTCCCATTTATTCTTTTTAACTTTTTCATTACATGGATCATAAATAACATCATGGATATAGTATTGTTGACTTTTTAAAGTAGTATTACTTAAATCTATTTCACAATCTTCGTCCATTATTATATCTATATCTTTGTCCCATTTTAATAAAGCACCTTCTCGTATTATTCCTAACAACGCCCCATCCGACACTATCCAATTACCTTTTAAGCAAGGTATTAGTTCTTTTAAAACTTCCAATAAATCCATATAGTATTAATAAATATATTTTTTCATATTTTTTTTCTATTTATATTATATATGGATTTTTTAGACGGTTATAAATATAAAAAGTGCGAATTCCCTGATTTAGATTACGAACAAGAGAAACTTATGTATGGTAAATTAAAAATGTTAGAAGATTTAGCTATTTATATTGACACTATGCGTGAAAGTTTAACAAGACATCTGATAGTTAATGGTGCTTCCGATTGTCAAACACACGAAGATTTTAAAAAAAGATGGGAAGGTGTAAAAGGTTTAGATGGTGATAAAGAAGAAGTGGAATGTTCGGAAAACCAAAATAACGATGTAGAATTCTGGAAAACCTTATAAATAAATTTTTATTTAATTACGAATTAAATATTTTTTTATAAGGATAAGAGAAAAATTGAATTTCATTTTTCATTAATATTTATTAATATAAAAAGAAAAACAATATGGAAAAAATGATGTATGATTTGCTTAATGGAACAGTCGGCTCAATTAAAGGGCATTTCTGGATAAAATTAGAAGACGGAAGAATTATAGACCCTTACTTTGAGGTTTATGATGCTATTAAATATATGAAAAATTTAGAAGGAGATCCTGTTTATAGAGAATGTAATAGTCAAATACAGAAAGAAATGATTAGAGAACATATATTACCTTCTATGGTTCAGGCTCTTAAAATGGACGAAATTAAAGAAATTAAAGGGTGTGGTGATATGAGTATGGATATTAAATTTGTAGAAGGCTATTGTCATATTAACACTATTATTAATAAAATTAGATATGGAAATTCTGCGAGAATTTGTTATGGTGATTTCGGCTGGGCGATACAAGGGAAACCGAATAAAATATTTTATGAATACGAACATGGATGGGACGGAAAATGTGATGACCGAGTAGAAATGAATGAAATGATGAATAGATTAATGAAACGACCTGATATGTTAAAACTAATTTTAAATACCCATATACGAAAAGCTGATGAATAAAATATTAATAATTAAATTTATAATTAATTACGAATTAAATATTTTTTTATAAGGATAAGGAAAAAATTGAATTGTAAAAATCATTATTATTTATTAATATAAAAAGATGACAAACACGAAGATAATTAAAGAAAGCGAATACATTAAAATAGATTTTACAACATATAAAAGACAGATTATAACCGATAGTGAAAGATATACAACTGAAGACGAAAAAAGAATGCCTCTTTATATAACACACAGAGTAGATGTAGGGTGGGGTTATATTGACGAACAAGGTAAAGTATGGAAAGTTGAATGGTTAAGTAAAGAAGACGAGCAATGTAAAGATTGCGAAGTAGAAGCAAAAAAAAATTGTGAAGAATGCGATATTAAAGCAGAAGAAGAAGCACAGAGAGAAAAGTTTTTAGACAGATTAGATTTGCTTTGTGATGACTTAGGCTTTGACTGGTCGTATGACAAAGAAGAATTAGGTGAAAAGTATGACACGATTTATTTTAAAACAAATTATTAATCCCAAGTTATAACGAATTTATGGTCTGGCTTCATTTCTTCAACATAAACATCGTGAACTTTCTTCTTATGATTATATTTTTTAAAACATATATCGTGGTAGTTCATTATATCTTTTAATATATCTTTAAAACAGGCTACATGGTATTTTCTATCAGGCCAGTCCTTATTTTTATATAATGGTCGTAGCCTATTACCGCAAATACCACAACATCTTTCTTCATCATCTCGTGTCCCTGACGGCATATACTATAGGCAAATATTTTATTTCTTTCGATTAGTAAAAAAAACGAGCGAATATCGTGTGCCTTTGTATTGTTCTACCCAGTGTAAAATCTGACTACCGTTAAAGCGTTGTGGTTTGTCCTGACTATTAATTTTAACAATTTTGTCGTCAACATATAGACAAGTGTCGCCGCCAGTAAAATTACCGAAGCAACATAAAACACTTTCGCCTATATTTTTTTTATCTTTATGAGGTGGGCAAGGAAAATTTTTATTCATTTGAACCTGTGTGTAGTCAAAATCAGGGAAATATAAGTCGGCGAATTCTTTAAATACATCTTTTAGTTCAGGGTGTAGATCATAAACTTTAGTTCTATATAAACCTGTTTCAGGGTCTTTTGTGCGTGTTTTTGTCGGTGATAAATAACCTCGCCAAGTTGTCCCATATAACATAGAACCGCCTTCTTTAAAAGGAACTTTAAGCATTAGCTTTCGTTCTGTGCCTGAATAAAAATCTACTTCGTCAAGCATAGATGTCATTATAACATTATCAGCATACCATTCACCAGTAAAATAAAGCATATATATATAGTTGCGATATTTATTTTATGAATTATAAATGATAGTATATATTATTATTATTATTATTATTATTATTATTAAAAAGTATTATTATTATTATTATATGTTATAGTGTTAAAGTGTTAATGCTTAAATGAGAAAGCAACGCAAAAAACAAACTATTAAAAAAAAGAAAAATATATATTTAAGCTTTAACACTTTCACACTTTTTACCACTTCTTAATGAAACACCTTCTTTAACTGCTTCAGTTCGTTTCTGTATGGGTTTCTCTTCTCGTATATATATTTGAGCTAATGTATTATATATATCTTTTATATCATATATTTTAGCTAATCGTTTTATTTTTTCACATTCAGCACATAAACCATAATGGTTGAACCATGATCCGTCATCTTCTACAGATTCGCAAAAACTACAATTAAACATCTATATATAATATTAATAAAATAATTTTACTATAAAAAAAATTTTATAAGGATAAGCAAAAAATTGAATTTCATTTTTCATTAATATTTATTAATATAAAATGAGTGAAGCGTTAGAGACAAGAAAATACGGTTATAAAACCCATATGATTAATGGTGTTCCACATAACGAACTGACATCTGTTAATATGAATAACAGCAAGTGGAATTTAGACAGTTATAATGAAATATTTAGATATTTTAGCGATTATGAAGGGTGTGAAGAGTATTATGACACGAAAACAAAAAAATTCCATATAAAAAGGCATTTGATATTAACAGATATGGATAAATTGTTAGAAACATTAATAAGGTTTTTAATATATGAGTTAGTAAGTGATAGATTTGACAGGTGTTATTGGTTCTTTAGCAAAACTGATGGAACTGATGATGAAGAAAACATATTGGGTTTTGTAAAAATGTTTTTTGGAGAACAAGTTGTAGATAATAAAATACAAGTTATAGGCGAATTTATGTTTAATTTAATAAAACATAAAATAGAAGATATAGATATTATGAAGTTATTTAATAGTTGGAGAATGGAAAATATAATGATAGGAGAAGAACCGCCTGAATGGGTATTTGATGAAATAAAAGAAGAGTTAGAAGAAGAACTTAAATTAGCAGATAAAATAGATCAATTCATAGACTACGCAGCACATTTCACTATGAGGCGTAAGCGAGAAAAAGAGAAGAAAATTGCCTTAATTATCCACACAATAAATTATGCGTGTTTTAATCCATATTGTGATTTAGGTAAGAAAATGTTCGACTTCAGGCTTAAACAGGATGGATTAGACGAAATTATTGTTTAATTAATAAAAAAATATAATAAAATTATTCGCCATAATATTCATCTAATCCGTCTTGTTTCAGTCTAAAATTAAACATCTTAACACCTAACTCGCAATGAGGATTAAAACAAGCCGTATTTATCGTGTGGATAATTAAAGCAATTTTCTTCTCTTTTCGCTGTTGTATTTTTAACTGTTGTGAATAGACAAATTTCCACAGCTTCTTTTCTACTCTTCCTATACCGAATGTATCGTCAATACAATCAGTAATATAGTCTAACCATTCATCTTCTCTATTACATTTATCTTTCATTAAATTTTCTATTATCCACTGATTACTTCTAAAAAACTCTTTTGTGGTGTCTGTTATACCTTTATGAGTTCTCATTTTGCTCGGTAATAGATTATTAAAGAACTCAATAAACATAGATAATTGCTCTTGCTCTTTAACTTTGTTCCACCGAGGCATAAGGTCATTAAATACTTGTTTGAGGTCAACACACCACCTGTCATATTCGTAGCAGTTTTCTATAACTCTTAATGACATTAACATTTGACCGAGTTTATTAATATCTAAAAATTTAACATTTGAGGTGAATGTTATACCCAGGTCGGTTTCCCTTTCTGTGTGGTTAATTTTCGTATAATATTCTAAAATCTCTTCATAACTCGTTAATATAACATTAACATATTTCTTCCCTTTATGAATAGCAAGTGAGCTATAATCGTAAGTTGTCCCTTCGTGTTTAAGCATAAGAGGCATTTTGTTTGTGTATGCCTATCACATATAAAAATACACAGCATTCAATTTTACAGCAATCCTTATAAAAAAAAATTTAATTAAATATTTAGAGTTAAAATATTAATAAAAATTGTAAACAGTTCTCGAACTATCTTACCGCCCTTCCCTT
>Ga0181416_1000056_pt1 | contig 25410 bp, 10 predicted proteins | sample 39SPOviralmetaG_FD_130141 | JGI IMG/M metagenome (GOLD analysis project Ga0181416, IMG submission 130141) | Marine viral communities from the oligotrophic San Pedro Time Series (SPOT) site, San Pedro Channel, CA, USA - 39 SPOT_SRF_2013-01-16 | ecosystem: Environmental > Aquatic > Marine > Strait... | reverse complement strand
TACACTGCTACAAGTATTACTCACGGCACTGGAACAAACGCTGATAAAGATTGTACTGTATTAGTTTATGGTTCTGAATACGGTAAAGGAAAGAGCTACCTTGAAGATGATGGTTCAACTGTTACTGATTCAAGAGGAGCTAACGAGCCAGATTTCAAAACTTTCTCTAATAAGCCAATTATTATGAAAGATTACTACGAAGTATCAGGTTCTGATACAGCTAGAATTGGTTGGGTTGAGACTACTGGGGAAACTGGACAATCAGGTTACTTATGGTACTTAAAGGCTGAGGCTGACACAAGAGCTCGTTTTAACGACTACGTTGAAATGGCTATGCTTGAAGGTGAGACTGGTTTAGATGCTACCGCTGCTACTGGTGCAGATTTAATCGTGAATGGTAATGGTAATTCATTTGGTACTGAAGGTTTATTCGCTGCTATTGAAGCAAGAGGTAATTTAACTTCTGGTGTTACTGGTGTTAATGCTGCTACTGATTTAGCTGAATTCGATGCTATCTTAGCTGAGTTTGATAAGCAAGGTGCTATTGAAGAAAACATGATGTTTGTAAACAGAGCTACTTCGTTAGCAATGGATGACATGTTAGCTTCTATGAATTCTTACGGGGCTGGTGGTACTTCTTACGGAGTATTTGATAACTCTGAAGATATGGCGTTAAACTTAGGTTTCTCTGGTTTCAGAAGAGGTTCTTATGACTTCTATAAGTCTGACTTCAGATACTTAAACGACTTAGCAACAAGAGGTGGTATTAATGCTGCAGCTGGTGCAAATGCGATTAGAGGGGTTATTGTTCCTGCTGGAACTTCAACTGTTTATGATCAAATGCTAGGTAAAAACTTAAAGAGACCATTCTTACACGTTAGATACAGAGCTTCTCAAACTGACGATAGAAGAATGAAAACTTGGGTTACTGGTTCTGTTGGAGCTGCTACATCTGCTTTAGATGCAATGCAAATCCACATGTTAACTGAAAGATGTTTAGTTACACAAGGTGCTAACAATTTCATGTTAATGAAATAAGCACAATTTATATTAAAGAGACTGGGATTAATTTCCCAGTCCCTTTTATTTTATTAATTTATATTATATTATATTATGGCAAAGAAAACAAAGAAAGTTGAGGTAGAAGAACCTCAAATTGAAGAAACAATGGTTGAGACAGTTATAACCGAAGAACCAAAAGCAAGAGAAAGATTAAAACCTACAAACGAATGGGAAATAAAAGATAGAATGTATCTTTTGAAAGGTAATAGAAAACCGCTTTCTAGATCGCTAAAAGCTACTGGTATTTATTATTTTGACGAAAAATTAGGTTACGAAAGAGAGTTGAAGTATTGTAAAAACCAAAAAACAACATTTGTAGATGAAATGAAGGGAGATCAAAGATTAGATCATATTGTTTTTAGAAATGGGAACTTGTTTGTACCTAGAGAACAAACGACCTTGCAAAAACTATTATCTTTATATCATCCTCATAGAGACGCGATATATGAAGAGTACAAACCAGCGGCGTTAGCGGCTAATGAGATCGATACTTTAAACATGCAGGTTGATGCTTTGGTGGCAGCAAGAAATATTGATATAGACATGGCAGAAGCTATCATGCGTGTAGAGAAAGGTTCTGAGGTATCTAACTTGAGTTCTAAGGAGCTTAAAAGAGATTTATTAGTATTTGCTCGTAACAATCCTAAGCTCTTCTTAGAGTTAGCGGATGACGAGAATGTAATGCTAAGAAACTTTGGTATTAAAGCTGTTGAAAATGGAATATTAAGGTTATCTTCTGATCAAAGAAACTTTTTGTGGGGTAGTAACGGGAGAAAGTTAATGGTTATACCATTTGACGAACATCCATATACTGCTTTAGCACATTGGTTTAAAACTGATGAGGGAATGGAAATTTATTCTAACATAGAGAAAAGATTAAATAATTAATCAAACTGTAGAGCGGTCGCCCTACGGGGCGATCGTAAACTACAAAATTAAAAAGAAATTATGGCAGTAAGTGTAGATACAGTATATCAAAGAGTTTTGGCTTTAGCCAATAAAGAACAGAGAGGTTATATAACACCTCAAGAGTATAACTTACTAGCCAACCAAGCTCAGTTACTTATTTTTGATGAGTATTTTTATGAGATAGATAAAAGACTAGATGAGCACGGTAATAGCACTGAGTATAGTGATATGCTTGATATAACATCCGAAAAGCTTTCTCCATTTTTAAACACAAATGTAGATATGGCAGCTGTTTCAGGAGCTACCATGACACTACCAACCTCACCAACGCTACACAAGTTGGGTACTGTTTTTTACAATGACGGTACTAGAAGTGTTAAAGTGGAAAGAATAGATGCTAACCAAGCTGAGCTCATGCAACAAACAGCTTTGTATGCTCCATCACAATTAAGACCGGTTTATGTTAGAAGAACAGAGACAACACTTCAGTTTTTTCCAGCAACAGCCACACCTGCATACGCAACAGCAACTGTTAATTGTAACTTTATTTCTAAACCAGCACAAGCTGTTTGGGGGTACACGGTTGTAAATTCACAAGCTTTATATGATGCAACTTTATCTACTGATTATGCGTTACACGCTTCAGAGGAAACTAATTTAGTTTATAAAGTACTAGAGTTAGCTGGTGTTGTTTTAAACAAGCCAGGTTTAGTTCAAATAGCAACAAACGAAGAAACATCATTATTAATGGCACAAAAACAATAATAAATGGGATTAATAACACAGACAGGACAAGCATATTATACTGGTAGTGATTTTGGAGGATATCAATTCACATCTTTAGAACATATTATTAATCAATTTATTATCGCTTACGTTGGTGAAGATAAGATAATATCAAAAATAAAAAGAACAGACGTTGCTTTTCACGCTATGAGAGCTTTACAAGAATTATCTTTTGATACATTCAAATCTACAAAGTCTCAAGAGATTGTGGTGCCAGCGTCTTTAACAATGGTATTACCTCAAGACTATGTAAACTATATAAAATTAACTTGGAGTGATTCTTCCGGTGTAGAGCACGTTATATATCCAGCGGCAAAAACTTCAAACCCACTTCAAGTACAACAAAACGCGGATGGCGACTATCAATTTGATGGAACCGCCTTAGATGTTGATAACACATCGACAACAAATGCAAATTTCAACACTATGGCTACTAGTCAGAACACTGATGATTATGATGATGATACATATTTATCGTTTAATGGTGAGAGATATGGTTTAGATCCTCAGTACGCACAGGTTAACGGTTCGTTTTTTATAGATGAACTTACAGGTAAAATACATTTTAGCTCTAATATTTCAGGAAAAACTGTGATATTAAAGTATATAAGCGATAGCCTTGGTACCGATGCTGAGATGAAAGTTCATAAGTTTGCAGAGGAAGCTATGTACAAACATATTGCGTATGCTATATTATCTACAAGAGCAAATGTACAGGAATATATAATACAAAGATTTAAGAAAGAAAGGTTCGCTGAAACAAGAAAAGCAAAATTAAGATTATCTAACATTAAATTAGAAGAAATTACTCAAATTTTAAGAGGTAAGTCGAAACAAATAAAACACTAGTATATGCCAGAGTTGAAGCGTAATTTTACCAAAGGTCGAATGAACAAAGACCTTGATGAAAGAATGGTGCCTAATGGAGAGTACAGAGATGCACTAAATGTTGAGGTTGCTACTTCTGAAGGATCTGATGTTGGAACCGTGCAAACGCTAAAGGGTAACACGGCTTTAACAGCTTTGTTTAGCCCAACAGCTAGTTGTGTTGGTACTATTGCAGACGAAAAGAATAATAAGATTTACTGGCTTGTTAGTGATGACGTTAAAAACCCAGATGCAAGTACAACACAATCTAACTTTACAACTCAAGGTGGAGACAATGGTGACGGTCTTGATGAAACTATAACACACGACGTGTATTCTGATTATATAATGGAGTATGACGAGGGTAAATCAGAAACAAATTATGTAGTTGTAGAACATTGGAAAATAATAACTACTATATCAAATGACTCTCACACTAGTGGTGATCACCTACATATTAGTAATCTTACCTACGCTAATGACATAAGATATGCTGGAATACAAGTCGGTATGACCGTGTTGGTTAATGGTATACTGACTAGTATCAAAAAGATTGAAGCAGATACCTCTGGTACTTGGAACGGTTGGAGGGTTTATACTGAACAAACAGCAACTGATATCCCTGCTTTAGCTGACGTTACAGCTGGAGATACTGTTATATTTGAGTTGCCAAAAGAAAAAAGAGCTTTAGGTTTTTCTTATTTTGCAGCACAAAAACCTGGCAAACTTATAACTGGTATAAATATTATTGACGATCTTTTGTTTTGGACTGATGGTTTAACAGAGCCTAAAAAAATCAACATCAAAAGATGTATATATGGTAGCCAGCAATTAGATCCAACTTATCAACCAACAACTGGGGTGTTCCCATACCTAAACGGCACTAGAGCTCTACCAACTCTACTAGTTGTAAACGGTGAATCTCCATCACATGCTAATGGTAGGCTTGGAGATATAGTTGTATATCCTTCAGCTATAATTTACCCATTTTTATCTTACAAGCAAACTACGGTTATCAAAAAGTCTCCAATAGACCCATTGATATTAACCATGTCAAACACAACTAAACCTGATCAACAACCTCTTGACGGTTTAGTTATTGTAGATACTGAAGTAACAGTACCTGCTGGTTTTTTCTTTGATAGTGATGGTGATAGACTAGCTAGTGGCGCAATAACCCCTTCGCTAACATTCAACCCTGGTATGGATTGGGAGATTGGTGACGCTATCGAGTGGTATGCTGAAGATGATGACGTTGGTTTTCAAAATGAACCTACAGCTGTTTTAATAGTAGAATCCGTGTCGTCTAACAACACCGCGTTCACGTTCGAGGTGCAGTCAATAATGCCTATATTGATAAAACCATACGTAGATTTTAAGGTAAGATTGCAGCAAGAAGATCCTTTGTTTGAGTTTAAGTTCCCTAGGTTTGCTTACAGGTGGAGGTACGAGGATGGTGAATATTCTTGCTATTCTCCTTTTTCTGAGGTGGCTTTTTTACCAGAGGAATTTGATTATCTACCTAAAAAAGGTTTTAATCTTGGTATGACAAATAATTTAAGGTATTTAGTTTTGTCTGGTTTTAAACCAACAACCATGCCTTTAGATGTCGTTGAGATTGATATACTATACAAAGAATCAGATTCTCCAAACATTTACACTGTAGACACTATTAAAGCGCCTAGTAAAAGAGTAGATTACTTAGGTACAGACAGTTACAGTGTAAACAGTGCTAACGCTTGGTTTGGTAGGGTTAAATACCAAAATAATTGGCAAGAAATTCCAAGTACGTTAAACACCTCATCTCAACTGGTTGGAGTGTCTGCTTTGACAGGAGGAAATACTGGAGATTTTTACACTTTAGAAGATCACTTTAGCAATATAAATGTAAAGGTTGGTGATGTTATTACGTTAGGAACTCTTGGTAACATAGGTTCTGGAACACTTAAAGTTTCTGGAATGCAAAACACCGTTATACAGGTTAATTCAATAGACGTAACGGTCTCTCAAATATCAATCTCATCAACAGATACAGCCGGACTAGTTACAGATATTACTGGCTCCGCGGGTACTTGGCTTACCGCTGGTAACACCGTTACATTTCACAGAAATATAGCTGAAAAACCAGCTGTATACGTAACTGACCCAAGAGGCTCGTTGCAAGTTAAAACAGATATGATCTATGCCACTCTCCCTTCAAATCAATTGTTAAGACCTTGGGACAACGTGCCCAAATCAGCCTTAGCTCAAGAGATTACAGGTAACAGAATAGTTTATGGAAATTACACTCAAAACTATAATTTAACTGATTCTAACAACGAATTAACTAAAGTCTCGTTTTTAACAAAACTACATACTAGAAGTAATATTAGGAATAGCGTACGTTATGACGATAGAACAGCTCTAATACACCCAACAAATGGAACTACATTAGATTGGTGGGATGCGTTAAATGCTGTTAAAGAGGTACCGTCATATCCAGAGAGATCATTAAAATCTTTAAGAGATTATCAGATCGGAGTAGTTTACGCAGATGAATTCGGTAGGCAAACACCGATACAAACTAATGATGACGCTGTAAAACGTATACCGAAATCTCGCGCGAATAAATACAACTCCCTACGTATTAAACTAGACCCAAATGAATCAACATTTCCAGAATGGGCAACTCACTTTAAATTTTACATTAAAGAAAACGCTAATGAATACTACAACCTCGCTATGGATAGATTCTATAGCGCGGAAGATGGTAACATTTGGTTGTCATTCCCTTCTTCAGAAAGAAATAAGGTAGACGAAGAAACATTTTTGATACTTAAAAAACAACATGATAATGACTTGTTTGTTCGTGAAGAGGCTAGATATAAAATACTAGCCATATCGAATGAAGCGCCATTGTTTGTAAAAACAAAAAAGGATTCCTACGGTATAGTAACACCAACTTTCTCGTCAACTGGTTTTCCGAGAATAGAAGGAATGTTTTTAGACATAACCGCGTCGCTATTTACCAACTCTAGTCTTCAAACTTCTCTAACTGCCAACGACAGGGTGGTGAGAGTTTCGCTTGGAAGCAGCAAGTCAAGATGGTATGATATAGTTAATATAACGAACGCGGGTAGTTACAAGAGAATAACTGTTTCAAAAGCATTTGACGTAGACATGGCTTTTACAACTGATGACAACACTAACTCAGGTAACCCTATGCCTGGTGTTTCTGTTGAAATAGCTAAAAAAGAAGTTAAAAATTTACCTGAATTTAGTGGTAGATTTTTCGTTAGAATACACAAAGATGGTACTTTTGTTGATAATATAACTGCAAGAGCTCCAGATAGAAATTTTACAACAATTAATTCGGTTTCGGTTGCTAGATTACAAAACCACGCTCCGAATAATAGTATTGAAAAGGGTAGCGGGCAAGAGTTTTGGGCTGGGCATCGCATGAATTATCCCCTTTATTTTGGTGCTGGAAGACCTGGCATACCCCATCAGCACTTTTTTGTTGATGAGGTTCCTGGGCTTGGAGTTCACCAAGATGACAGTGGTCCGGGTGGTGGAAGTTGGCAAAACGGCGATGGAAAAGGGTACAGAGAATCTGACCCCGACGCGGGTTATGATGGTAAATGGATATCTACCGAGACTAAAGCTTCTTTAGATATATCTTTCCACGGTTTCCACAGAGGTAAAAACTCTAGACTTGGCCCTTGGCATATCTCGTGGGCTCACATGGACACTCCTATTAATGCTGCTAAAAAATCAATTGGATTGTTATTAAGGACGGCGGGAACTTTATTTAGATTTAAAGGTGATTCCACTATATATAAAATAACCGCGTGTAGAAATCACTCTGTAGAAAACTATGATTACGCGCCTGGTAATGGAGGTGGTTACAAAGAACGATCAAACCATAGAGAAAAGTTTAGAGTAGAGTTTACCCCTAAGATAGGTCAAGGTAACAACGTTCGAGACGCCGTTGGTCAACCATGTTCGGATTACGATCCTTTTGATCAGAATGTTGAGCACAGCGGCACTCCAAATTGGCAACACGACTGGAACAATAACAACAACAACCAAAACTTCAAAAGAACTATAGAGTTTTTAGAGGAGTTTGCAGCGGATGACAGTTACTCGAGTGATAACCCAGCTATATGGGAAACTGAACCGAAAGAAAATATTGATGTAGATCTTTACAACGAGGCAAGTGCAACTTTGCCTATAGGAAAAGAATTTGATACTTACAAAAACGAGTTTTATACAATAGCAAGAGAAACATCTTATAATGCTTTAAATTACTATAACTGCTTTTCTTTCCATAACGGTGTTGAGTCTAATAGAATAAGAGATGATTATAACGCTGTTACAATAGATAAGGGCCCTAAAGTATCCACTGTACTAGCGGAGCAATACAAAGAAGAACATAGGAAATCAGGTTTAATATATTCTGGTATATTTAACTCTACTAGTGGTGTTAATAATCTAAACCAGTTTATACAAGCTGAAAAAATAACAAAAGATATAAACCCAACATACGGGAGTATTCAAAAGCTACATTCAAAAGACACTAACTTAGTGACGTTTTGTGAAGATAGAATTATAGGTGTTTTGGCTAATAAAGACGCATTATTTAATGCTGATGGAAACTCAAACGTTACAGCAACAAGCAATGTATTAGGAGCAGCAACTCCTTACGCTGGTGATTACGGTATATCTACACATCCAGAGTCGTTTGCTGTTGATCAATATAGAATGTACTTTACTGATAAATCCAGAGGAGTTGTTTTAAGATTGTCTCAAAATGGTTTAACACCAATATCTGACCTAGGTATGAGAGATCATTTTAAAGATGTACTTAGAGCAACAAATATAAATCTACTTGGTAGCTACGACGAAAACAAAAAGCTGTACAATTTAACAATGAGAGCAGCTACTTCTAATGCAGCAATAACAGTAACGCCAACTGTTTTAACTGGTACTGGAACTGATTATATAGACTTTGCCGATGCGAATATCATCGGTTACATTCCGTTTGATCAAGGTGGTAACCCTGGTACTGAAGGAGATGGAACTGGTCCTTTTGCTAGTGGTAGCTACCCTCCTTATGCCTATGGTGTTATTGGTAACTCGAGTACCACATTCAACAATCTAAACGGAAATCCTGTTCAAGCTTTTGGTCAATATAATGTTAATAACGATCCTTCATCAGGTGGTTCGGGTGGTTATGGTCCAAACGTTACTCAAATACACTTACCTGCTATGGATTGGTATAGCGCGGCTATAGCTTCTAGAATCGGTGCTTTGATTGACGCCCTTAACAATTGTCCTAATGGAGACGTGTATTTACACGCTCAAATTCAAGGTGGTGGTGACCAAGGTAGGGGAGAAATGCCAGGGACATACGTTAACACGGGCGCTCCAATAGTGACCTTTAAGGTAAATTCAATAAACAACACCGGAACTAGATATGAGTTAGATGTAACTTATTTTTCAGGATTACATGGTGGTAATATCGATAGTTATTACTTTTGGTATTCAACTAGTGGTTGTGATGTTAGTGGTGGTGGAGACTCAGCTTTAAATTCAAGTGGTAATACTAGTGGCTTAGGTTACACTGAGATTACAGCTAGTTTTAGTGAAGATTCAAAAGGTTGGGCTAGTTTTAAGTCTTGGTTGCAGCAAACTGGCGTTAGTATTAATGACAAGTATTTTACTTTTTCGAGTGGGGAATTGTACCAACACCATGACAATGAAACTAGAAACAATTTCTACGGGGTTCAGTATGTGTCCACTCTTTGCGTGTTGTTTAATGATATGCCAAGTTCTGTTAAAAGCTTTAGTTCTTTAAGTTATGAGGGTAGTCAATCTAAAATTGACATTAACTTAACAGATGAAGAATACTACAATAACATAGCTCAAGCGGGGTGGTTTGCGGAGTCAATAGAAACAGATTTGGAAACAGGTCAAATACCTGAGTTTAAAGAAAAAGAAGGGAAATGGTTTAATTTTATAAGAGGTAACAAAGTTAATAACTTAGCTAATCTTGATGTAAGCCAATTCTCAACACAGGGTATAGGTAGATTGTCTGCTATTTCAGTAACAGTTCCTGCACCAGCGGTATTAAATAAATTAACAGTCCAAGACGTTGGCGACGCAGATTAAAAATAAACATGGCAAATAACTATACAACAACAACACCAACAACACTTGAGTTTCAAGGCGATAACGTCGGCGCCGGTACAATACCTCTTACTTATGATATTGTAATAACACCAGATACAGGCTTTACCGTACAAGCAGCTGATTTTAGTATTGGATCGACTCTACCTATTGAGGTTACCTCTGTAAGTTTTGCGGATACAACAACAGCTTATGCACTTGGCAATTTAGTTGTTGCAACAGTAACTCTAGCGCAGTGGTACACTATGCCAGCAACTCCTGACACTATTGAAGTAGACATAGATGGAAGAGCACTACCATTTGCTCAACCTAGACTTTCTTTTACAACATCAGGTAACATACCAGGAGCAAGTAGTGGTAAATTTGTTACCGCATCAGGCGTAACATTGGTTTCCACCGCATATAGCGGTGAGAGAACAATGGTAAATCAGGAGTATTACGTGGATATACCCGCTAACTCACAAATGTTAGTTTCAAGTTACATTATAAATTCCACTGTTTACGATGAGGGTTATTACACTAGCTTACCTCAACATAAAATTACTTCACCCGATCCATCTAGATGGAGTTCTCAAGTTTCGTCTGTTTTATACGGAACAACTACAGATGACCAAACAGCTAGCGCTAAGCTTGGTGAAATTACTGGCTATCAAATAGATTTTTATTATAACATGGGTGATTCAGCGGTACCTTTGTCTGATGGTAATTCTATAACAGTAACAACAGTTGCTCCAAAAGCTTTTACAACACCTGTTGTTAGTATTAACAAAGCTAGATATGATGGTTATCAAAACCAAAGCATACTACCATCTAGAGATATAGATTTATCATTAAATGTGCTTGGTTCCCCAGGAGCTACTTATGATATACTAATAATGGACGATAACGGTTTATCTTATGACTTTACATCAGACACGTTTACTAGAGCTCTAACTAAATCAAGCGAACAAACAATAAACCTAGGCTCACCAACTATCACGACTAGATCAAACGATCATATAATAACAGTACCTGCTTACAATGAAAAAGCTGCCTTAGCTAAATATCTAACCACAACAATAACTCCAACAGGAGAAACTAAAACAACGCCTGATGGCACCAGCACAGATCCGTACGTTATAACTTTAAACCAATTTGGTGAAGTTGATTTTACAATAGGTGTAACACCAGCTACTTATGGTGTAGCGGCTACAACAGCAACTCTACTAACTTTTAAGAATAAAAAACCATTATCTTACCCAACGATATTTAACCCAACAGATTTTCCGTTATTATCTACAACCAATAATAGTTATTTCAATATTTCAACACCACTATCTTACACCGTCAGTGGTGTTGTTGGTAGTAACTATACAACAGGTAATTTAACTATGGCCGCGGGTAGTGGTTATGTTGATAAGAAAATTCAAGTTGGCGATACTGTAACCCACGCAAATATGCCAGCTGGTGTGACGGTTACCCACGTAGATGTTGGTTCTAACGTTCTTGTTTACACTCTTAGTAATCACGCTGATACTATTACTCAAATTAACGCTGGGCAAACCCTAACGTTTACAAGAACAGTTGGTATATCTAGGCAACCTTTAGCCACAGACTTTATGAACACAGGCGTGAGTAGTGCTTTCAAACCAATATCAAGCATTCAAAGTATAGTAACCCAAGCAACTACTAATTCAACTACAGTGGCAATTGGTGTTGGTGATGAAGTTGTAAACGGCCACGCGGTTCAGGGAGATTCTATTGTTGGTTACCCAACTGTGGTAAGTGGTGGTGGTTCTCAAAACTTAGTATTATCAAGTCTTCAAACCTTACCTAGTGGAGAGAGTTTAGAGTTTTCAAACGCCATGAGTGATTACGAAATAGTTGATATAAGTGTTACTGGTGCTGGTACCTCTGATTGTAAGTTAAACGTAGAGGGTCACGTTAATAGAGTTGGTCACGCTGACATTGTTGAAGTATTATTGCTTCAAAACTTTATAACATCATACGTAGCTCCGGTTGCAACAGCTCAAGCGGTTGATTGTCCTCTTGGTGGAAGCGTAAAGGTATATCCACTGGGTACTGGTCACACTGGTGTTTTAACAATAGCTGAGGTTACGAGTGGTGGTAGACCTGCTGATGATTTGGCAACAATCAGCGATGATGGATCATATTTATTGTACTTAGCACCAACCTCAGGTTCAACAGAAACCATAACATATAAAGTTAACGATGGAATAAACACAAGTACAGCCACAGCTGACATAGTAGTAACTCTAACATCATAAAACATGCCTATAGCAACTTTAACATTTCCACAACAAATACAAGCATCAGTACAAACTGGTGATTTAATATTATATTGTAATCCTTCTACTGTGGGTACATTTTCAACAGCAGCACAATCAGATGTTGTTTTGCTTGGTACTTGTCTTACTGTTGCCGCTAATAGATTATCTATGACAGTTGATCACGATGCGTCTGTTACAATGCCAACTACTAGTAGTTTTATCTTGTTTAGTAAAGATAAATATTCAAACCCAAGTGGATTATTAGGTTACTACGCACAAGTATGTTTTAAAAACACGTCTACAACTGAAGCTGAATTGTTTGGGATAAACGCTGATATATTCGAAAGTAGTAAATAAACAGCGAAAACTGTGACTATATAGACATAAAATTAAATTAAATGTCTATTGAAAAAAAGAAATCTGAACTACTAGTAAAAGGTAGAGAAAAAGTGATAGAATTAGAAAACGCACTTATAGGTATAGCTGACGAAGAAAACATAATAACCCACCAAAACTCTAAACAATTTCCACTTAAACATAGTTTTGCTGATGGGATATATGTTAGGCAGATGAGCATGGATAAAGGTAGTTCTGTTATAGGCGCAATACACAACCACCTACACGTTTGGTTCTTATTAACTGGAAATATATCTGTAGCAACAGAGAAAGCTGTTGAAGATTATATAGCGCCTTGTTATGTCATCGCAACTCCAGGAACAAAACGAGTTATATACGCTAATGAAGATTCTATCTTCGTTAACATACATAAAAATCCTTCTAACACAGAGGACATACAAGAGCTAGAAGGCGAATTAGTATCAAGAAATTATGAAGAATATGAAAAATATATTAACAAAAAATAACAGCTTATGAGTTTTATAGTGGTAGGTATAGCTGTTGCAGCTGGTGTAGGTCAAATAGTTGCAGCGCAGCAGGGGAAAAAGAAAAGAAAAGCAGAGCAAAAAGCGGCGGCTATTGAACTAGGAAAACGTAAAGACGCTTACGAACAAATGGATACAAGTAATCCTTACGCTAACATGGAGAATACCATGGAAGATTTAACTGTAAACACTCAGCAGGCTCAATTTCAAGCCCAACAAAATGCACAAAACCAAGCTAACACTATGCGTAACATGCAGGGAGCAGCTGGTGGATCTGGTATTGCTGGCTTAGCTCAAGCTATGGCTAACCAAGGCGCTATTCAAGCGCAGCAAGCGTCAGCGTCAATCGGTCAACAAGAAGCGGCAAACAAAAAAGCCGCGGCTCGAGAGGCTAGTAACCTTCAATCTCAGGAAAGACGAGGTGATGCTAGAAGCCAAGATTTAGAGAAAGATAAAACAGAGACTTTACTTGGTATGGCTCAGCAAAGAAAAGGTGCTGCTGACGCCGCTAGACAAAGAGCTAGAGATCAAACAATGCAGGGTATAGGTACTATTGGAGGTGGTTTAACGCAAGGTGCTAAAGGAATGAACACAAACATGGCTGCTGGAGAAGGAATGTTTGGAGATGCTGGTGGAACTGGTAGTAAAACTATTTTCAATAAAGAGTATAGAACAGGGGACTTCTAATAAATAACAATATGGCAGAGAAATTTAAAAAACACATGATGTATGGTGATGGCAAATCAAAAATGGCTAACACTAAAAAACAACATTTAAACCTTAAGGCTAAAGGTTGGAGTCACACAAAACCCAAGTCTAATAGTCCTTTAGATTTAAATCAAACTCTAGTACAGGGCGCTGGTATATCTAACAAGCAATATGGTGGTGAAACTTCTCTTTCAGGTGGAGAATGGAGAGGTGATTTAATGACTAAACCTATCTTAGACGCTATGATAGGTAAAAAGCTTACTGAGAAAGAATCAGAGACGACGGATGACACGAAGAAAAAGAAAAGTAAAGTAACTCCACCTAAACCTGTTGAGCCTGTTGAACCAGTTGAGCCTGTTGAACCAGTTGAGCCACCTGTTGAGCCTGTTGAACCTGTTGAACCAACTAAAAAAACTAAAAAAACTAAAAACACTAAAACTAAAAAAGGTCCAAAAGAAGTAAACGTTGAGCGTAAAAAAGGGAATGTTTTTGGTAAACTATTTAATCGTGGAAGATATGACGCGCATGGTAACAAGTATGCAGAATCTAATAAAACAAGAAGAGCTTTAGGCAAGGAAATGCAACAAGCCAAAAAAGAGTTTGGCGTAGATAGTGAAGAGTATAAAGATTTAAAAAAACAAAGAAACGCAAAGTTATACAGGGTAAAAAGAAAAGGTTTATTTAATGACAAAACATTCGATGACGCGGGGCTTACTGATTTTTTTGAAAATGAAGGTATAACAGATACTGGTCCAAGAAGAAGTGGTAGTAGAACTGGAAAATACTATTCACCTCTTGATATGAATTCTAGGGAAAAATACTTTAGTAAAACAAAAAGAAAAAACTCTCAAGGAAACAGTCCTTATGCTTACAAAGAAAGAGTTGATGATAACACACCTTTTTATCAAGTTGAAGAGGCTTCATCTGGTAACAGAAGACCGGAAAAAGTTTTAGATGGAGGAGAGTATCCTGGGGTAGAAGTTGAAGGAAACGCATTTGACTTAATGGAAAAATATGGTATGATTGATGCTAAAAAATACGGTAACAGTCTTAACTTGATAGGTGACGAAAAACCACCTCAATTATTAGGTCCATCAGCTTCAATGGCTATTGATGACTTTATGAAAGTGCAAAAGGACGCATTATATAAAGCTAAAACATCGAGAAAAGGCACTAGTGAACAGACAGCTATAATAAACAATGTTAGGAAGTTGACTTCAAACTTGATTAACATTGGTGATTTTATTACCGAAACTCTTGAAAGTACGGATCAAGAAACAGAATCTAATGGATCCTCTGTTGCTAATAAATACTTAAGAGACATTGTTTTCACACAAAAAACAGATGAAGAAGGACAACCCTTGACAACTATGATGGTTAACAATGATCATGGTTTATCTATAAAGTTTAGGGACACAGAAGGTACCTATACTTTAGACTCTTTAAAAGAAAATATATTTCCAAAGGCTTTTGATTCTTTTGAAACCCTATCAAAAGGTATGTCTACAACGAAAGACGAAGCAACTAGCGGTATGCCTTTTAACGAGACAGCATCTAAAGTTTTAATAAATAACGCTTTAAAAACAGAGGAACAAATACTTTCTGTTATACACGATGAAGAAAGTCCTTTGTATCAGTTTTTAAATGACTTTGCTGAGGGTTATCCAAACGCTAACTTTGATTTTGCTCACATAGATTCACCTAACTATAACAAAGAAGATTTAGCGCCTATTGTAAAGGATTATGCGTTAAAGAAATTAAGAAGGCAACACTCCTTGTACTCTAATGTAAAACAGGATATCAACACGTTATCTCCAGAAGATATAATTAAAAAATTTAGTTAAATATGAATGAAGAGTTAAAAGGTATTATTAAGGGTATGCAGGACGAAAACAAGTCTTTAGTAGATCAGGGTTTAGAGCCTAGATATGGTGCTCAGGATTTTGAAAATGTTGTTAGCAGTTACAATGCTAATAATCCCTCTGAAATTGCTGCAGAAGAAACAACCGCTACAAATGTGGAAAAGACAAACGACTCTCAGCCAACCGATGTGACTGTGGAGCCAACAAATACGGAGTCAACATCGGACGATGGTTTTTTGGATTTACCTATAGATGATTACGAAGATCCAGCGATATCTTTTGAAGACTTTAGTATATACGAAAGAAATGATAAGGGAGAAGATGTTGAAACTCAAGTTTCAGATTTAATAAACAAATCAGGGTTAAATGTAACGGCAACACCATCTGGTTTAGGGAGAGACGAGATTGAGATTACTTTAGCTAATGGGGTTAAAACAAGTATACCTTTATACTCAAAGGAAAACATAGAGGGTTACAAGGGTTTTTCATACCCTGTTGAAAGTGCCGAAGGAGCGTATGACGCTTTTATGAGTTTTGTAAATAAAGACATCGATCAAGTTGAAGCTGATATATACAGTAAGACAACGTTAACAGCTAATTCGGAGGGTCCTAGAAAAGGTTTGTATGATATAGATATACAGCAAGATTATAATGTTAACACTGGTGAAGACCCTGTTACTTACTCAGCTTCAAAAGATCAAGTTATTTCATTAGTAGAGCTTATAGAAAGTGAAACTAAAGCCGCTTTTACTTCAATATCAGAAGATGGTTTAAGTATAAACTACCCTGGTTTAGAAGGTCAATACAACTCTTTTAATTTACAAAACGTACCAGAGCAAACTAAAGAGAACGTTAAAAAAGCTATATACGAACAAGCTGTTATTAAATTTAGAGCCCAAGATCCTACTGGTAAACTCAACATATCTTATAAAGAGTTTTCTAAGATTATTGGTGAGGATAAAAAAGGGCTTTTTACAAAAACATTGCAGAAGTTAGCCGTAAAACAACAAACAGTTAACAATAGAAGATCGTTAAGTTCAACTGAGGTAAATAAAGATTTTATTAACGAGCAGAGCAACGTTATTTTTAATTCGATGGACGAGCAAAAGCGAAATAAAAAAATGTTAAACGATGAGCTTTTCAAACAGTATGATATTCGTAATAGTGCTGTTGAAAATGGTGACACTACAGCTGAAGACAAGGCGCAGTTAGAGATTGATAGTATATTAAAAAAGATAAAGTCAAACGCCTCTTTAAAAGACAGCCGTTACAAAGATGGAATTAATCCATTTAGTATCGACGAGAGCCTAACAAACTTCTTCTTTGATCCAAAAACAGGTATGACTGACTATAGAGCTGAAAACGCTGTAGAAGCTGGCGGTGATGTTATAAACTCTATTGACGCTAGCTTAGATGCAATCAAAACCGCATACCCTAACTTATCACCAAGAGATGCTTTAATAAAGTATTATGAAACAAAAACAGTAAGGCATCAAGAATTAAAAAAGGAAGGTGACGAACTTGTAATAAAACTAGATAAAGAGAAGTTTAATAACATTACTAATTTAAAGCTAAGTGACTATCAAAAGTCAGAGTATTACGATTTAATAAAAGCGTTTACAGATGGATCTGGTTTTATTAAAGACAATTATTCTGAAGATGGTAAGTCAATAGAAATATCTGTTGCAGATATATTTGAAGCTGGATTAGATGCGAAGGATTTTACAGGTGTTTTTGATTTAATGAAAGGAGTTATTAGTGATGAAGATGTAGAGTTATTAACTCAATATGAGCTCACTATAGATGCTAACGAAGGAGAAAGAAGAGCGTTGTATGAGCTTATATACGTAAACACAAATCCTAAGTACATGGATAAAGAAGGCGGTATAGCTTCTTTCTTTAGAGCGGCTAAACAGTCTATCATGACTGATTGGTTACAGCAAAGTGCACTTGATTCTGAAAAAATGTTTTCTGGTGATCTTGGAGACAGAGCGCTTAAAGATCACATAAATAGTACCATTGCAAATTACAACGCTGAGTTTGCTGGTGGAATAGATCCAATTACTGGTGCTAACTTTGAGATGATAAACTTAACTGACGATCAAATAGAAGCTTTAACTAGAACTTTTTCAGAGGAAATAGGTGAAGGCGTTGGTATGTTTACGCCTATGTTAATTGAAATGGCTGGTATTAATGTTGCTACAGGTGGTGTTTTAGGTTATGGTCAAATAGGTAGAGTTTACCAAATGTTTAGAACAGGTAGTAAGTTTCAAAAATTAACGTATCATGGTTTTAACTTAGCACTTGAAGAGGCTAAAATGCAAGTAGCTTTTGATATGCCTGTTGGTGGTGGTGCTACTTTTTACACTATTGGTCAGTTAACTTCTAACATATCGCCTTTTAATAATAAGTTTGCGTTTTTAAACCCTCTATGGCACAAAGTTGTTAAAGGTGGTGTTGTGGGTGGTTCTTCTGCTCAAATGGCTCATATCGCTGAAGAAGCATATAACAGTTTTATGAACGATGAGGATTTTGCTACACAGTTTAATGGCATGTATGGTAGTATAGATGGTCCAGACGACGAGGATTGGAGGAAGAAAATGCTAGTAGACATGATTGTATTTGGTATCACTGGTTTCTCTCATGTTAAAGGAGTAGATCTTAAAACTACTAGATCAAAACTAAATTTATCTAACGAGTTACAAAGACAAAATATTGATGCTATTAAAAAAGCAATGGGATCAAGTACAGAGGTAAAGCTGCGAGTTACACAGGAAATGATGGACAACCCTGGAAAATATTTAAAAGGAAAAGATCTTAAAAAATTCGAGCAAAACGTAGAATACCAAAAGCTATTAGAAAAATCTTACAGGATTGACGTGATGCACCACGAGTTGAACATTACAAACCCTAAGTTTGAAGAAAACCTTAAAAGAATAAAACTTGATCCAATAAATGAATCTTTAAAGAAAGAGTTTGGTAAAGATTTTAAAAACATCGAGGTAAAGTTTAGTGAAAACCCTGCTGACTATGCTAATTCTAAGAATATCGCGCAGTACGATCCTGTAACAAACACTATATTGGTAAGAAAAAGTTCATTCAAAGTTGGTAACGAAAAGTTTAATCATGAGATGACTCACGCTTTACTAGCTGCTCACTTTAAACATAGACCAAAGGCTAAGCAGGTATTTTTAGAAAAAATGAAAAGTGATATTTCAGAAATTCTACCTGAATTACAAGTTGCTGATGGTACTCCGCTTGCTAAAGCTATAGAGGGTGTTTACAAAGAAAACGTAACACTGGAAGAGTTTATGGCTTATACTGTAGAGATTTTATCTAACAAGGAGGTTTATAATAACTATAAAGCACCTAAGATGTTTGTTGGTATAAGAAATTATGTAAAAGACATGCTTGGTGAATACGGTCACTCTCCTAAAATAAAAACAGCTCAAGATGTAGTTGATCAACTAGCTGATTTTGCTAGGAAACCATCAAACAAAAAAATAAGCGATCTTGTTAAAGCTGATATATTTAGACTTGAGACTGTGGTTGAAAACAACAAGACTGTTGACACTACCACCAAAGCTAGTAGAGATTTAAATCAAGAAAAGTTAACTTTAGAAACTCAAAAAGAAAAAATAATAGCAGAAAACAAAAGGTTGGCTACTGAAAAACCAGAGGGCTATAGAGAGTTAATGAAAGAAAACTCTATTAAGCTTACTGGAAAAGGTGGTATAAATGAGCAAATAGCAACAAATAAAGGTAACATAGATAACAACGCAACTAACGAGAAATACATAGGTCCATATAAGCAATTGGCTGCAGAAAAACAAGCGCAACTAGAGCCTGGTGGCGTTACGTATCTAAAGAAGCAAAAACTAACTGAGCTAGAAAAAGATTTTCCAAACGGATCTGCTGAGATAGAAAAGTTAAAGAAAGAGATTTTAGAAAATAAATTACCAGAAGGAAAAGAAGGTATGTTTCAAAGAGCTGGTAACGAGCTTTATAAAAACAATGAAAAAGTAGTAAATGAATTTGTTAGAGATTCTTTTGAAGCTGGAAAATATATTGATGGTAAACCAGTAACTTACGACGATTACCTAAGTGCCACAAGACTAGAAGTTGCTAAAATATACAGAAGTTATGATCCTGCTAAAAACGATAACTTTGGTATTTACTTAAGAAATTCTTTATATGGAAAAGATTACAACTTTGAACTTCCTATAGGACAAAGGTTAAAACCACAAAGATCTGGTAATGTTTTAACTAATCTAAAATTAAGCAAAATACCAACAAGGCCTATTGATCCAGCTAAAGAAGGGAATATTGCTGATGTTACTACTCCAGAAGGAACTGCATCGTATGTTCAAGGTGAAAACTACTCTATTGGCGAAGGTAAACTTGCTAAAGACGTATTAAGCTTAGACAAAAACCCTGCGATGGATGGTATACTAACTGATATTAGAAGCAATGTGACTAGTAAAGGGGTTATGATTAACGGTAAAGAAGTCTTGACTGGAGATTTAACTTATAATAACTTAACTAACTTAGCTCCTAAAGGTAGTGGTAAAAATTTGTTTGGTAAAAACAAAAAGGAAAAAGCAGAATATATAGCTGCAAACTGGGATAAAATATTAGAAATACTACCTAAAAATCAATCTGAAATAACGGGTCAAGGTGGAATTGTTGAAACAGTATTGTTAGATGCTCATTATAAAAGCGCTGCAGACTCTAAAAGATCTACATACGTTTTAACTGGTACTGGTAAGGGCGTTAAGCTTAGGGAGTTAAAAACTGTTACGGAGCAACAATTTTTAGCTGAGTATAAAATAAAACGTAAAGAGGATGGTACGTTAGATTTATCTGGTTTAGATGTTAAAGGCAAGTCGCCAGCAGAAGTTCTAGAAATAAGAGCTGCAATTAGAAAAATGGGGCTATTAGAAGGGCAGATACTACGTACTATCACGAACCAAGAGATAAGACAAGAAATTGTCAATAAAGTTAAAAATGGTGATCATGAGTTAGGTAAAAAAGTTGGTGTTCAAACTGTCATGAACCAGATTAGATCTGGTAAGAATGAAGCTATGGCTTCTATTTTAAATACTAGTGAGGCTCAGGTTAAATTCTCAAATGAAATCAACAATATAGAAAAGTTCTTATTAGATTCAAAAATAATTAGTCCAGTTATAATAGCTCAAGCATTAGAACAGTCTAACTTGTCAGCTGCTGAAAAGAAAATAGTAGGTGGACGTTTATTTGAAGTAGCATCAAGATATGATTCTAAAACAGAACTAACAGGAGAGGTTGTTAAAAAAGGTTTGTCAAAGGAAGGTGTGGAGATGGAGTATGTTGATCAAGGTAAATATGATAAGCTTACTGATTTTTTAAATAAAAAATACCCTCAATTAAAGTTAATTAAAGATACTTATGGTAAGCTAGGTGAAAATACTATCACTGTAGAGGAGATGAGAGTTATTGACGCTAAGCTAATAGACCTTTTTCCAGAAGGTATGCCACCGGAGCTTAACACAGCTCTATTACAACAGTTTGGTATTGGTCAACAAAGAAAAATAAACGGTAAAAGAATTAACATGACTAGGGATGTGGATGGTAAGACTAGTGTTGATTTGACTATACAGGCTCTTACTGGTAAAGAAAGAGGTAACAATGGCAAAAAATACAAAGGCGAGTATGATGCTGTTAAAATCACTGATCCTGGTAAGTTTAAGATAAAATTAAGAGAGTTTAGAGAGAATTATAAAGGTAAAGATCTAAACGGTGATTTATACGATTTTGCAAGGGAACAGTTAACGAAAAAAGGTATAAACCCAGCCACCAAAAAGCCTTTTACTTACGAAGAGACTGTGGCAGCAAACGAAAAGCTTAGAAATGATTATATGACTGGTATATACGAAATGGTTCGTAAGACTCCAGAAGCTGAGCTGGGCACAACAATACAAGGTATTTTAAGGCATTTTCAGATGCAAACAAATCATGGTACAGGTATATCTAAAGGTACATTCAGTTTTACAGCGGTATCTAACATGCTACCTGAAATGTTTCCTGGTAAAAGCGCAACTGGTTACCACGCTGAGCACAAGCTGCAAATAGCAAACTACCACGCTAACGTTGTAGATGCCATGTTAAGAAACCGTAATAATCCAAAGCAGTTTGAAAAAGATCTTATGGAGTTAAACAGAGATGCTCAGCAAACAATGACGCAATATTCTGATAAAATGAATTACGATGGTGCAGATTATGGTGGGCCATCGCGTAACATAGATCCTAAAACAGGTAAACCTAGTTATAATGTAAGCCAAATATCTGCTGATATAACATACTTAATAGACAGGCCTGGCATGGCAAAGGAAATAGTTAGCTTAACAGGTGAAAAAGGCAAAACATTAGCTGATAAAATATTTGAAAATGCTACTAAAAAAGATATAACACTAGCTTTATCTGAAATTAAAAAAGAAAAATGGACAGCTGAGGTTTATACTTTAGAGTTTAAAAACAATAGTAGAGAAAACATTAAAGCTAAAGAGCAAGCTGAAGTTAAAACAGCTATAGATTTAGGTATTGATGTTAAAGGTAAAAATCCTACTGAAGTTAAGGAAGCTGTAAAAACATACAACTTAGAAGTTAACAAAGAAATAATGGCTTCAAGATTAGATCTTAATTTAGATTTTAACTCCATGTTAGAAGGTAATTACGGTATAAAAAAAGAAGCTGAATACTCTAAGGTGAAGGCTCAGGCAATATCGCAAAGAAGAAGTTGGTATAAAGGTGTTTCTAAAGAGATATTTGTAGGATCTAGAGCTGATGACTTTAAAGGCCTAACTAACTACAGGTTAGTAAATAAAAAAGGTAAAGAAGGTGAAGCTCAACAAAAGTTTTACAATGATAACTTACATATACCTTACGCTTTAGGTGTAAATGCTTTAAATGTTGCAAAAAACAATATTGAAAACGGCTTTAAAGATATCAACAAAAAATTCCCAAATATAAAAAAGGTTTTAAAACAAGATATACCTGGAGAAATATTTAACAATAGTAACGCTGCGAGAGTTTACCTTTGGAATAAAGCTGGCTATGAAATACCTGGTTTATCTAAAAAAGATTTAAACAAATTACTTAAAACAGTAGAGTCAAACCCTGAGCTTCAAGCTTACGCGGATCAAATAGGTTCTTTGACTGGTGAAAAGGGTAACTATGTTAAGCCTGATGCTTTTTGGTTAACACAAGGGATACAACAAGATTTGATGAGTGTTACTTCTGGTAAAAATAGAGATAATTATTTAAATGAATTTAATCAAAACGTTGACGTTATTTTTTCGGAAACAAACCTAAACAAACTAGAAGTTATACATGGTCAAAAATACAGAGAAGCTTTAGAGAATTCTATATATAGAATGAAAACTGGTAGTAATAGAGTCTTTAGTAAGACAGACAAAATTATGAACGAGTTTAACGATTGGACTAACGGCGCTGTTGGTGTAACGATGTTCTTAAATACTAGGTCAGCAGCTCTTCAGTTGCAATCAGCGGTGAACTACATGGATGTTGGAGCAAACAATCCTATTAACGCCGCTAAAACACTTACAAATCCAAAACAGTATATGGGTGATTTTGGTATAATATACAACCACCCTCAAATGAAACAAAGAAGAGGCGGCTTAGGTAATGATGTAAACGCGTCTGAATTAGTAGATCTTTTTAATAAATCTAAAGGTAATGTTAAAGGTTGGATAGCAGGAGGTCTTCAAAAGGGTTATTTTTTGACAAAAACAGCTGATAGTGTTGCAATTGGACTTGGAGCTGCTTCTTATTTAAGAAACCATCTTAATGCTAGGTTAAAACAAGCGGGAATACCATCAGTTGCTGTTAAATACAACAATAAAACTTTTGAGTTTGAGTATATTGGAGTTAAAAACAAAGATTTGTATAGTGCTTTAGTAAAAAGCATTTCAAAAGATGTTTTTCAACAAACTTGGGATAGGACTGCTACAACACAACAGTCAGCTGATCCAAGTAAAATATCTCAAGTACAAGCTAGTGGTTTAGGCCGTTTGGTTTTTGCTTTTCAAAACACGCCAATGCAGTACACTAGAGAGATGAAAAAATCTGTTTTAGATTTAACCGCTGGTAGAGGTAACACAAAACACAATATAAGTAAAATACTTTATTACGGAGCTGCTCAGAATTTAATATTTGGTGCTTTACAAAACGCTTTGTTTACATCTGTTTTTGATGATGATAAAGATGCTTTTGACACAAAAACACAGAGAACTTTAAACGGTATGTTTGACACTGTTTTACGTGGTAGTGGTCTGCCTGGTGCTATATTATCTACGACTAAAAATGTTTTCATGAAATTTGCTGAGGAGGAAAAGAAAGGTTGGAATGCAGACCATGCTCAAACATTAATACAAGCTGCTAATTTTGCCCCACCAATAGGTATTAAATCTAGAAAGCTATACTCTTCTATGAAAGGCTGGCAAATAAATAAAAATGTTATACCTCACATGGGTTATAGTATTAATAATCCTGCTTATGAGATAGCTGGTTCTTTTACAGCGGCTACAACAAATATTCCTCTAGATAGGATAGTTCAAAAATCAAACAATATTAGAGAGATTTTAACGGGAGACCATAAGTGGTGGCAGAATGTTTCTTTAGCTGCTGGTTATAGACCTTATGACATTGGTATTATGGATGCTGAAAAAGAAGAAGCTAAAGGCTTAGTTAAACAAGAAAAGAAGATAGAGGCTAATAAGAAGAAAGCAAAGAAAAAAGAAGAGCAAAAGAAGCTTGAAGAAGAAGAAAGATTAGAAAAACAAAAACAAGAAATAAAAGAAGGTAAAAAAGAAATAACTTGTTCAAAGTGCAACAGAAAAGCTTTACCAGGTAAAACGGTTTGTACTGTTCATGAAGTTAAAGAACAAACTAAAGATGGTAAAGAAAAACAATGTAGTAAGGTTAAAAAAGACAAATCACGTTGTAAAGTAATGACGGCTAATAAAAGCGGTTTATGTTACTACCACGATTAAGTAAACAATTCAAAAAATAAGTGATAATAAATAGATGGTAAGAAAATTAATAATACTGCTATTGTTTATATCTAATATAACAGTAGCGCAAACACTTGGAAACATTGATGTTAAGGGCTTGTTAAAGTACTCTACTTTTTACACAGCTGTTAACGGTGGAACATCACTTTCTGATGTTGACGTATTCTCTGTAGATAACGGTTTATCTACACAGACTATTTCAACTCCTTATGATTATAATTTTACCATAGGATTGCGTAAGATAGCAAGGTTTGGCTATGAAAACAAAGCTCAAACTTTTTATGACGGTACGGAATCTAATTACAGTGATGCGGCCACTGTCGGTAAAGTTAAGGGGGTTGAGTACTTATTTGAGGTTGATTACAAAAGACAAGAAGGTGTTGACTACATGGATCAACATCATTTTATTAGATTTAGTTCTGACGATGGTTGTCCAGATGAGTTGTGTATAAACTTTTTTGCTTTAAAGATAGAGTATTTAGAGGATGGTTTTGCTGATATTAAGTATTTTGAAGCATCGGAAAGATACAGACAACGTAAAAGTAAGAATTTATCTTGGAATGTTGGTTTAACACATAGACTTGCTGAGCCTTATGGTTATAATGCTTTAGATGAGTGGATGTTAGATAATGGTGATTTACATTACACATACTTAGCTTTACAAGAAGGTTACGAGGTTGATGTGTATAGCAACTCATATTACTCTCCTTCTGGAGAACTTGTAGCCACTAGTGCTGAGGTTTGGGAGGCGGTTGTTATACCTGAAGTACTAGCTGATTATACTGAGAAGAAAAGAAACGAATTAAAGAAAACTATACAACAC
>Ga0181416_1000054_pt1 | contig 25829 bp, 30 predicted proteins | sample 39SPOviralmetaG_FD_130141 | JGI IMG/M metagenome (GOLD analysis project Ga0181416, IMG submission 130141) | Marine viral communities from the oligotrophic San Pedro Time Series (SPOT) site, San Pedro Channel, CA, USA - 39 SPOT_SRF_2013-01-16 | ecosystem: Environmental > Aquatic > Marine > Strait... | reverse complement strand
CCTGTTTCAACCTTAGTCGTCTCTATAGCTACTATACCTTCAAAGATTTTAACAACTCTAAAAAGTAGGAAAAAGAACAATGGCAAAAAGTAAAAACAAAAGAACAAGAACAGTATCTGTACGTCAAGATTACAGAAAAGGTGGTAAAGTACAATATGCTATAGGGGGTGCTGTACCTAAAGGAGCTAAAGTAGGAAGACCAGATATAGGTGCTGTTACACCAACACCTGCACCAACACCTGCCCCACCTAGTGAAAAAGTAGGAACTCCTGTTCCTGATGCAACACCAGCACCAGCTCCAATACAGGTTCCTGTGCCTACCTTAGCTCCTCAACCAGCTCCGCCTTTACCTCCAGTAGGTGACGGACAAATTACTCAACCTAGACCAACACCTGCTCCTGAACCAGAACCAGAACCAACACCTGCTCCTACTGCTCCAATAGATACTGGTAGACAAGGGTATGATGATGAATATGAACCAGACCCAGACCCTTATATAGGAGGCATAGGAGGTGGTATTTTTACTCCTCCGGGAAGCGGAGTTACTCCTACTACTCCAATAGAAGGAACACAAGACCAATTTGAAACTGAAAGAAGACAAAGAGTTATAGATACAGGACAACAAGTTACAGACATAGCTGCGGGAGAATTACCAACAGGGTTAGTTCCAGAACAAGAATTAAAACCTATTGAAACTGGAGAACAATATGAAGGTCAATATGAAGACTTAGCACAAAGAAAAGGAGTTACTCCAGAGTTTATTAAAAAAGTAGGCCCTGAGCTTGTAGCTCAAATGCAAGACACACAAACAGCAGCAACTCCAGAGCAACTAGAAGCTGTTGAGTTTCAAGCTTTTAAATTACAAAAAGAAGCTGAAGTTGAAGCAGCTACAGGTACAGTTAGTAAAGAAGTAGCAGAAGCTGATGTAGAACGAGTAACACCTATTGAAGGAGCTAAAGTCGAAATAAAAGAAGGTGCTTTAGCTGAAAGGGTAATTGGAAGTATTAGTCCAGAAGCAAAAGCTCAAGCAGCTATTAATGCTGGTACTAGTTTAGCTAGAGTTACTAGAGCTAAAAAACAATTAAGAACTGCAGGTTTATCTGAAGAAGATATTACAGAGCTTGGTAATGACCCAGAGTCTTTAGAAGCAAGACTTACAGACTTTACTGAAGCACAAAGAGGTATTATTGAAGGTTTACCTGAAGAAGCTTTAGTCTCTAATCAACTTGATAGTTTATTATCAGGTCTTGAAGAAGGTGAAATTCCTATGTGGGCTAGACCTGCTGTTGCTAATGTAGAAAAAATATTAGCAGAAAGAGGCATGTCAGTTTCTACAGTAGGTAGAGATACTTTAATTAATACTATTATTCAATCTTCAATACCTTTAGCACAAGCAAATGCTCAAGCTATTCAACAATCAGTTGCACAACAAAAAACTATTGAAGCTCAAGTAGCTGAAGCTAATGCTCAACGAAGACAACAAACTGCCTTAAGTAATGCTAATAATGTTTTTCAAATGGACATGGCTCAATTTAGTGCAGACCAACAAACAACTTTATCTAATAGTAAATTTTTACAAACTGTAAGTTTAACTGAAGCTAGTAATGAACAACAAGCAACTATTCAAAATGCTGTTTTAATGTCACAAGCTAATTTAGCTGAAGCTAGTTTAAATCAACAAGCACAAATTAAAAATGCTGATTCATTTTTAAAAATGGATTTAGCTAATCTATCAACAGAACAACAATCAAATGTTGTTAGGTCACAATTAGACCAGCAAAGATTATTAAGTGACCAAGCAGCAGAAAATGCAGCTAGACAATTTAGAGCAGTTAGTGCTAATCAGACTCAACAGTTTATGACAAGTTTAAATAATAATATAGAACAATTTAATGCTCAACAAATGAATGCTGCTGAACAATTTAATGTACAACAATCAAATGCTGCTGAAGCTAGAAGAGTTGGTATTGAAGCAGAAATTAACAAAGCAGATGCTGCTATTGTCAATCAAGCACAACAATTTAATGAACAAATAGATTTTAACAGAGAACAGTTTAATACTCAAAATGCAGTAATGATAGAACAATCAAATATTGAATGGCGAAGAAAAGCTAACTTAGCTGATACAGCTGCTCAAAATGCAATTAACCAACAAAATGTTCAAATGGCTTATGGTTTATCTTCACAAGCTTTATCATTTTTATGGCAAGAGTTAAGAGACCAAGCAGACTATGACTTTAGATGGGCTGATAATACAGCTACAAGAAAAGTACAAGCTATGGTAGCTGCTGCAGGAGCTGAAGGAGATGCAGCTAAAAATTGGAATACAAATTTTAATAATGTATCTAGTACTATAGATAGATTCTTTGGAACAAGTTAGGAGAAAAAATGGGATTTTTTAAAAAAATATTTAAAGGGCTAAAAAAAGTCGTTAAAAAAGTAGGTAGAGGAATTAAAAAAGTTGTTAATAAAGTAGGAAAAGCTTTTGGTAAACTAGGAGTAGTAGGACAACTTGGTATGATGTTTTTAATGCCTTATGCAATGTCGGGACTTAGTAATATGTGGGGAAGCTTTGGTAAATTTGCTAGTGGTGCTAGTGGTGCTTTTGGTAAAGTTATGCAAGGTATTCATGCTGCGGGTTCTACTGTAGGAAAAGTGTATACTAGTGTTACTCAAGCAATTAGTAACGGTATAGATAGAGCTGGAAACTTTTTACAAGGTGAAGGTTTTAGTTTAAGTGAAGGAAGGTCTTCTGTCTTTACTCCTAAAGGAGATGATGTAGTTGCAAGAAGTGATGCTGGAGTTATTAAAGATGTTACTGAAGTAAAACCTCCAAAAAGTTCTTTAGATGAAGTTTTAGAAAGTGTAACTAAAGTTGATAAAACAGGAGTGGTTACTCAAGCTACAACTAAACCTTTTGAAATGGAAACACTTCCAGACCTAGTAGGAAGTAAAGAAACACTTGATAAGTCTTTATTAGAAAAAGGAGCAGATTTTATTTCAGAAGCTAGTGGTAAATTAATATCTGATATTACAGACCCTACTAAAGTAGGCGAACAATTAAGCTCTTCTGCTTTGACTGGTTTAGGACAAAAAGTTTCTTATGATATAGCTGGAGACCCTCCGGTACAAAAATTTATTAATATTAGTCCTATGGATATTCAAATAGCTCAACAACCTGATGTTTTTAGTACAGAAGATTTTACTAAAATGAAAAATAGTTTTAATAGCATGGGTAGTTCTTTTCAAGATGTTAGTCAAATTTATGCTGAATATTGGGGACAACAAGATAAAACATTTCAAAGTTTAAGGTACGGAGGAAGTTAAAATGGCAATTGACTATAATAAAGAAGGCATTGCAGCTATTGCAGGAACAGGAAGACCTGTGCCGGGTCAATCATTAACTAATGACCCTAATCAAGCTTATCCTTGGGAAAGTCCTCCAGAGTTTACAGAGTTTAGAGATGCTTTGCATTATATTACTGAAGGTTTATTAGAAGAAGATATTTATGTACCTTTAATGCAAGGAGTAGGTCAAGGAGTTCCTTTAACTGACATAGCTTTACAATTACTACAAAGAGGTTTTCAAGAAGGTAAATGGAATCCTGATTTATTAATGATGCTTATTGAGCCTACTATTTATGTGCTTATGGCTTTAGCTGAAAAAGCAGGAATAGAGTATCGTATAAATGGTGATGAAGAAGAAGAACTTGAACAAGAAGATGAAAACGATATTGCAGAAATGAAAAAAAATAATTTAGCTAAATATGCTAAAGATAAAGTTGAAGAAACAAAAGGAATTCCAGAAGGTGCTTTACCTCCTGAAATTGTAAAAAAAGTAGAAAGTTTAAATGTACCTTCTAGTTTATTAGATAGACAAGAGCCTGTAGAAAGAACAAGCTTATTAGAAAAAGGAGAAAAATAATGGCTTTATATGGAGATGGTGGTGTTCAATTTGCTAAACAAGAATTAGACAGAGCTAGAAAAAGAAGAGACCAAGAAGCAAAAAAACAAGAAAAGTTTGCTAAAAATTTACAAAAAGTAAAGTTTTTTATAGCAGGAGCAGATAAAGTAATTAATAATAAAGCTGATAAACTTGAAACAGAGGGTGCTATTAGTAGAGTAGGCTATTTAGCAACTAATCAAAATGCTTTGCAATGGCAGAACATGTATGATGACTATGAAGACTTGGGCTTGACTAGAACACAAATGTTAGAAAGAGAAACCCAAAAAACTTTAAGAACTCATTTACAAACTGAACTAGGTGCTGATTATGACATATCTCAATACAGCGATGGTATTAATAATATAGCAAAAGACTGGGCAAATAATCCTGAAAACTTAGCAGCTTGGAACAAAGCTTTAGATGACCAGTTAGCTGTTCCTTCAATGTCTCAAGAAGATTTAATTAAATACATTCAACAAGATGTCAAAGCTCCACGAAGTATAGCTGGATTTCTTGGTAATAAAATAGTTAAATTAGCTAAGTCACATGATAAACAAACTTTATTAGAAGAAGATAAGATAGCTAAGAAAAAACAACTAGGCGGTATGTTAGGTTCTAAACTAGATGCAGCTAGAGAAAGCTTAGATGCTTATGGTAAGAGAGGAAATCCTATTGAAGACTTAGTTGCGTGGATGAAAGGACCAGAAGGACAAAACCTTATGGCTTTTAAAGATGCTGAATTAAAAACAGAACCACGTATTATACAGAATAAAGATGGCTCTACTTTACAAGTATCAGTTCATCAAAGAATAGGAATAGATAGGAATGGTAATCCAGTACAGATAGGTAATAGTCTTCTAGGTGAAACAAATATTATTGAAGCTAAACCTAAAGACCTTAGTGAGACTGAGATACGTATTGTAGGTGGTCAAGTAAGAAGTGAGGTAAGTAGACTAACAGACACTTTATTAAAAGAAAATTATAAAGACATTTATGAAAAAAAAGATAATCTAGAGGGCTTAGCAATTAATGTTGGTTTAACTAAAAGAAACTTAATGACTCGTTATGATATTAATGATGCTGAAGCTGCAAGTTTAGCAACTAAGTATATTTTAGGAAAGGGTATGGATGCTATCGATATTAATATGAGTCAATATGATATTGATATTCAAAGAGGCGCTGTAGATACTGCAAATCTTTCTGAGTACATTGAAAACATTAAAGAAGTTAAAGACTGGCAGACTGCTGATGCTTTACGAACTATGAGAGACCAAGTTTATCAAGGTATTAAAAGTTCTAAAGATTTATCTGAAGATGAAAAAATATCAGAACTAAATACTTTAAATATGTTATTTAAAAATGAAGATTTAATGTCAGTAGAAGAAGAAAATACATTTATTGCTGATAATTCAGATGTTGACCAAGAAACTAAATCATTTTTACAACAAGTAAATGATACTCCTCTTATAGGTAAAGTTAGTGAGTTTATGTTTGGTGAAGAGTTAGATTTAGTAGATGCTACATGGTTAATTCCCGGACTTGGCTTATTTAGAATAGGTGGTAAAGTTGCAGGTAAAGCTATTGGAAATCAATTAGTTAAACATGTAATGTCAAAAAACTCAGAATTTATTACTAAGGCTTTAAAAAGAGCAAAACAAGGTTTTAAAAATAATAACAGTAAAGAAGTTTATTTAAAAAATTTAAGCCCAACAGAACGAGCTATCTTTAATTCTATAAGCTCAAGAGGAAACTCTGTCAATCAAGGTACTTTGTTAAAAGAATTAAGTAAGATACCGGGACTTTATCTTAAAGGAATAACACCAAGTACTAAGGAATCTTTATTATGGGGAGCTGGTGGTTTTGCATTTTTTTACGGACAATCGCAAAGAACTGATTAAATATGGCAATCATTAATATTGGAGGAGACCCTTCTTCTCGTTTAAAGTTAGGTTATACTTTGGATGACCTTGAAAAGAATGAAGAGTTTCAAAATGTCGCTGAAAGATTTCTAGGCTCATTAGGTGAAAAAAATAATGATGTCTTTGAATACTTGAGAGACTCTGATTTTAATTTATTCTCAGGCTTTCAAAGAATGTCTCAGTCTGAAAAGTTTACTGAGCAACAAAAACAAGACTATAAATATCTTCGTTCTAGATTCGATAGAGCAGATATGGGTAGCTTCAAACAGTATGCTGAACTTATTAAAGATGCAACTGTTGATATAGCTACAGACCCAACAGCTATTGCAGCTATGTTATTAACTCCTGTTACTGGTGGTACTTCTTTAGCGGCTCGAACAGCTGGTGCTAAAGGTATTACTAAGGGTATGAAAAATATTGCTTTAAGCTCTGATAAAGTTAAAGGTATTAGTCCAGCAGGAACTGTAGGAATTACAGCAGCTGAAGTAGGAGCTTGGACAGGTCTTGATAATCATTTTAGACAAAACACAGAACTAAATGCTGATATGCGAAGGATTTATTCTACTCCTGAACTTGTTAGCACTACAGCAGTTGGAGCTTTAACAGGTGGTATTTTTGGAGGCCTTGCCAGAAAAAATGATTTTTTTGCTGAAAGAATGGCAAAGCTTTATACTAATGATGGCTACAGAAAAGAGGCTGGTAGTGACTTAGTTTATAATTTAAGAAAAGCTAAAGATAAACTGTTAGCTAAAACACTAGCAAGTCCTGCATGGATTCTTAAAACTGATGCTGATTTTTCTAAAACAGCACGAGAGCTAGGTGTAAGATTTACTCCTGAATTTGGAAAAAAACTAACTAGACAAACTAAAAGAAGAGTTGGTTATTCTTATGCTGAAGATGTTAATTTTGATAGAGGTAATTATAAATTACTATTTGATAATGCTATTGCTCCTATTAGAAAAACAGGAGAAGTTTTACCTAGTGATAGTAAAGCAGTTTTAACTTTATTAAGAGGTGGAGAAGTTTCTAATGCTAGTAAAGCTGTTAGAGAAACAACTAACAACTTAAGAGATTTTTTTAACAAAGTATTAAATGATGCAGAACAAGTAGGACTAGAGCCTAATAAAGTAGAAAATTATTTCCCTCGTTCTTGGAATAGAGAAGCTATTGAAGCTAACCCTGAAAAGTTTAAACAATTACTTACTAAAAAACGAAAAGATTCTGAAGGTAAAGAGTTTCAAATAGTTAAACCTAAAAATATTGATGAAGTTGTTGAAGGAATGTTAAACAAACAAAATGAACTTTATGCTTCTTCATCAAATTTAATAACTCAAGCACGAAAATTTAAAAATTTAGATGACAATGAATTTAATGAATTTTTAAGTAATGATTTAGTCCCTGTAGTAACTGATTACTTTATGGGTGCAGCTAGAACTATTAATCACAAAAAACATTTTTTATCTTTAGGTAAAAATGTAACAGCTAGAGCTACAGAAAAAGGCAATGTAATGCTTTTTAAACAGAGTAACGAACAACAATTTATTGATAGATTTATTAAACCTATTGATGATGAACTAAAAGCTGCTCGAGGAAAAGGACTAACTAAAAATCAAAAAAAAGATATATTAAAAGTTTATGAATCTGTTACTGGTCAAGTAGATTACTTTGATAGTGGAGTTATTCAAGGTCTTTATGATGGTACTAAACTAGCTAATGCTATGGCTTACCTGCCTTTAGCTACTTTATCATCTTTATCAGAAGCCTTTATTACTTTAGGTAAAGCACCAACTAGTTCAGCTATTAAAGGAATGCAAGATACTGTAACTAATGGTCATAATTTCTTTACTAAAGAACTTGGTCAGCTAATAAAAGAAAAACATCAATTACCTGAATCTGAATTAGTTAAAGAAATGAATTCAGTTTTTTTAGCTGTTGATGAATCCTTAGCAGATGTTACAAATCGTTTATCAGGTGAAGGTTTACAAACAGAATCATTAAAAAGAATAGCTAGAGGTTTTTACAGATTTAATGTACTAATACCTTGGACTAAAACTGTACAATTAGCAGCATTCTCTACAGGTAAAGATATGATTACACAGAACTTAGCAAAACTTGCAAGTCCTGCAAAGCTAAGTAGTAGAGCTACACAAAGACTAAAAGGAGAACTTAATGACTTAGGAGTTGATATAAATAAAGGTTTAGCATGGCACAACAAACACAATGGTAAATTTACTAAAGCTTCTTTAAATGATGAGTTTTATACAAATGATATGGTTAGAGGAGCAGGTCGATTTACTAACAGTGTTATTTTACAAACATCTAGAGAGTATGCTACCGTGCCGACTTTTATGACTAATCCTAAATGGGATATTTTAACTCAATTTTTAAGATACCCAACTGTGTTTAGTAATACAGTATTAAGAAACTTTGCTAAAGAAACTATAACTGATACTAGAGCTAATGCTCCTAAGTTAGCAGCCTTTGTAGTTATGGCTACTAACCTTGCTAAAGCAACAAACTACTGGAGAAGTTCTACTGAAGAAAGAGAAAGAATTGATACTGAGGGTAGAGACTACTTAGATACAATAAAAGCTTTTCAAAGAGTTGGTTTACTAGGTCCTTTAGAATATGGAGTAAGAATAGGAGAAGGTATTTCTTACGGTCAAAATCCTATTGCAGCGACTGGGGGAATAGGAGGTCCAATTATAAATGATATTGTTGGTTTAACTTTATATAACCGAGGTTTGTTAGAAACAGCAGCTAGGAAAACACCTTTAATAGGGACTAAAAATATTTTTGACAGAACTGTTGGAGATATTATGGAAGAGTATACAGGTTTTAGAGACCCTTATACTCCATTACAAAAAGCTGCTAAAGAAGCTGATAAAGCTGTTGGTGGTGGTCTTGAAAGAGGTCTTGCTTCTTTCTTACAAAGAGAAGAAGAAGATGTTGATAATATTACCGATAGAAGAATATTAAAAAATACTGGTGGTTTAATTTCAAGTAGAGATTTATATACTGGACAGCCTTTAGATGTTAATGTTAGTTATACCCAAGAGGACCCAGCAGACCGTATCAATCCTTTGACTGGTGAGCCTTATCAAGAACAGATGAGTCGGCTAGGTTTTGCTGAGGGTGGTGATGTTATTAGGTATAACAACCCCGGTAATATTGAAAAAGGTCAAGGGTATGCAGGAGAAACAGGACAGTTTTATGCAGAAAATAGAAAAAGACCTTTTGTAGTTTTTGATACCCCAGAAGCAGGAATGAGAGCTATTGTTAGAGACATGAATACTAAATTAAATAGATATGTTTCTTTTAAAGATGAAGCTATAGACTATGCTTTACTAGAATACTTAGGTGGAGGAAGAACAGGCACAAAACAAGAAAGATTAAAAAGAGCAGAAATAGAAAACCCAGATACTATTGGATATTTAAAAGAAGGTTCGGATTTGTATAAACAAAAAGGTATGGAAGGTTTGTTAAGAGCTATTATTAATAGAGAAAATAATCCTGCAAATGCTGCTTTTTATAATAATGATAGTTTAATTAAAAGAGCTTTAAAAATAAGTGAAAAAGATTTTCCTACTGGCACAACATCTGAAGAGATGTTTAAATTACTAAATAATTAACATGCTACTATACACAGAACAACAACTAGAAGAAGCTTGGCAGGAGAACTGTAAGGTTCGAGCAGGTCTTGGTTTACCTTGGTTTACTATAGAAGACTATCGACCTTTATTTGAAGAAGAGATGGAAAAGTTTATGTTAGGAGAATTTTAATGGGCTTCCCTTTTGAGATAATAACTATGTTGGCCTCGACAATCCTTGGTGGTTTGATGAGTGTCTGGTCTGAAAGTAGAAAGGCTAAAGCAGAACAACAAAAGCTCTTGATAACTCGTGGTGAGTTTGGCATGAAAGAAAGACAACAGTCTTTAGACCATGGCTTAAAAGACAAAGGCTTTGCTTGGACTAGAAGAATTATAGCTTTGACTTCAGTCTTTGCTATTGTCTTACTACCTAAACTAGTAGCAGTTTACTATCCAGATGTTTCTGTAACTGTTGGTTACACTAATTGGAATCCGGGGTTTTGGTTTATCAAAGAAGGCCGAGAAGTATTTGAATGGGTTACTTTTCAGGGCTTGGTAATCACACAACTAGATACTAACTTAGTCTCAGCAATTATAGGTATGTACTTTGGTGGTAGCTTAGTTAAAGGTAAATAATGAATACTAGTCAATGGATGGACATTTTAGAAACTGTAGGGATTCCTGCAGCCTTTGCAGTCGCTGCTGGTTGGATGGTTTATAAACTATTTAATGCTTTGATAGCTGATATCCACAAAAAATTAGATACTCAACACAGTATGATAGTAGCTTTGATAGATAGAATAAGACAAATAGATAATGACATTATAAGAATAGACACAATGTGTCGAACAGCTATGGGTGTACCTGTAGATGTAGATAGGTTAGCAAGGGCAGATGGGAAAAAAGACCAAAGAAAAGATTGAGGATATAATAGAAATGAAAATATTAAGCACGTTATTTATAGTATTGTTGCTCGGTGTTAGTAATGCTTTAGTTGGAGATGAGTTAGTACATAAGTTTAAGTCACCATCATTTAGTGGCATCAATAGCTCAGCCCATTACCTAACCATAGAGAATCAAGAGTTCAATAGAAAGGCAGCGATTGAAGCTGAAATCAAAGCTTACCGAGAAGAGCTAGAAAGAGAAGCAGACAATACAACTCTAGCAAGATTTATCAGAAACTTAGAATCAAGAATATATGCTCAACTATCCAGACAACTAGTAGATGCTTTGTTTGGTGAAAACCCAAGTACTTTCGGGACTTTAGAGCTAATGGGTAACACCATAGAATACAGTGTTAGTGCTGATGGCACTATGATTACATTAAAGATTACAGATGCAGAAGGGAATGTTACAGAGATTACTGTTCCTATCGGTTCTTTTACTTTCTAGTTGTTCAAGTCTTAGACATAGTTCTCTTTTAGATGAGAATGTCTTAGGAGCTTATTCAAAGAAAAGACCAAGTACCGTATTAGAGTTACAGTCAGAGGAGTTAAAAAACTTAAGACCGGCTAGGCTTAAGCCGACTATTGCTATTTATCCTAATAGCTTCACAGACCTGACAGGGCAAAGAAAGAGTAACAGTACCTTTGCTTTATTTAGTTCTGCTATTACACAGTCACCTGATGCTTTACTTATCAGGGCTTTTAAACATGCTGCAGATGGTGAATTTTTTACAGTTGTCGAAAGAGTAGGCTTAGATAACCTAACCAAAGAACGACAAATAATTAGAACAACCCGTAAGGACTTTGAAGATAATACAGAGTTAAATGCTCTTATCTTTGCAGGTCTACTGGTTCAGGGTGGAGTCATTTCGTATGACACTAACCTAAAAAGTGGTGGTAATGGTGCTAGATATCTAGGTATCGGTATGAGCCGCCAGTATCGTGAGGACACTGTCACAGTATCTTTACGATTAGTTTCTGTTAATACCGGAGAGATATTAATAGAAGTACTAACATCAAAGACTATCCTATCTGTAGGAGTCTCTAACGATGTCTTTAGATTCATTGAAGCTGGGACAGAGTTAGTAGAAATAGAATCTGGTGTTACACAAAACGAAAGTGTATCTATTGCTCTCCAGAAAGCGATAGAGACAAGTGTACTAGAAATAGTACAACAAGGAATAGAGAGGAGATTTTGGAGTTATGAATAGAATAATTATATTGTTAGCTTTCTTAGGCTTTATGGTTAAAGCCGATAATGAAATATACATCAATCAAGTTGGTGCAACTTTAAACTTAGATGTTGAACAGCTAGGTGGTTCCAACCTTATTGGTGGTCTTGATGCTGCCTCAGGTCAGATGACTGCTCTAGAATTAGCTGGTAGTTCTATGACTTTAGACATCAATCAATTAGGGGATTCCAACAAATTTATTGGGGACATTGTCCTAGATTCACTAGTAGGTTTCTTTGAGTTTGACGGTGATAGTAATATATTTGAAATTCAAGTAGACCCAACAGATACTTATAGTGCCGATGGCGGTAACTATAATGTTGACGTTACAGGGTCAAGCAATGAATTTGAATTAAATATTGCTACCAATGCTTTAGCAGAATACTTAGACCTCGACTGGGTTATTAATGGTGATTCGAATACCATAGACTACACAGTGGATGTCGATGGAGCTACATCCTATCTAGATATAGATGGTGACTCAAACAGCTTAGTCTACAATGGTAGTGGCTATGCTGATGGTTACTTTTATCTAGACCAAACAGGGGATAGCCGAGCATTTAATATTACACAGAGTTCAACCTTAGCAAGTGATTGGCTTAAGATTATTTCTACTGGCAATAGTGGTACTGTCTGCATCATACAAAATGATGGCGGCACCAGCACAAGTTGCTAGTATAGGAAGCATAACAGAACTAAAAGGCTTAGGGAGAGTAGTAAGGGAACAAGACCCCTTTGCTGCTGCTCTCTCCTTTGCTATTAATAGTTTTGATAATGTCGAAACTTCTAATGGTCGGATAGGTATTACCTTTCTTGACGAATCTCAAGTCCGTCTCACAGAACATTCACAATTAGTTATAGATGAGTTTATCTATGACCCTGACCCATCTAAATCTAAGATGGCTCTACAGTTTGCTAGTGGCACAGCTAGGTTTATTAGTGGCAAACTAGCTACTATCAATAAAGAAAACATATCTATCGAGACTCCTAGTGCTACCATTGGTATTAGAGGCACAGACTTTACTGTTACTGTCGATGAACTAGGCAGGTCTTTGATAATACTACTACCAGATGAGAACGGTATTGCTTCCGGTGAGATAGTTGTTTCTACTCTAGTAGGACAAGTAGTTCTCAACAAGCCCTATCAAGCTACTACAGTTGAGTTGTTTGAGTCGGCACCTAGTAGTCCTGTTATCCTAGACTTGACTCTAGATATTATTGACAACATGTTGATTGTCAATCCACCAAAGCAAGACCCAAACTTTGTTAGCGAGGAAGAACAAACAGATGGCTCTGATAATATCCTAGACATAGACTACTTAGAGTTTGACGAACTAGAACAAGACTACTTAGCAGAAGATAACCTAGAGTTTACCGAGTTAGATATTAACTATTTAGATGTAAATTTCTTAGAAGACCTCTTGAGTATTATAGAGGAAGTAGATGAGTTAGCACAAAATGTTTTGAACACTGGCGACATTAATGTTCAAGGTACGGCTTTTGGTTTTGACTCTAATACACAGGTAAATACTTTTGTTACTGATACAGTGCTAACTTTCTTAAGACAAGTAGAAGACACAGTAAGATTAGATTTAGATACGAACAACAGTTACAAGGTTTTAATTATACAAGATGGCAAAGCAATTACTATTACTCTTAATGGCGGTAGTGACTCTTCCATTACTATCAAGCAGTCTTCCGGCTAAGCCTGATATATATTGGCGGATTACTAAAGCACCTTACCTCAACAAACCAGAGGCTTATGTAGATTACAGTCTACCTAAAGCTCAGCTACATTTTAAATTACAAGAAAAACCTTACCAAGAATTTATAGCCTTACAGCTTTTAGATATCTATACCACACACAGGGCTGTCAATATTAAAGGCTATGCTTTAGAAGCTAATCCTCTACTACCCAAACAACCTTCCTTAGAGTTGTTACTAGTTCTTAAAGGAGCTACTAGTTACTTTATTATCAGAGATGCTTCTCCTCAACAGATAACAAATATCAATACTCTGTATCACTTAGTACTGCTCAATAATCTTTACGTCATGCACAAAGCAGGTGACTTATGAAGTGGGTGAGTTTACTTTTATTTCTACTAACACTACCTCTAGTCTTTGATGCTCCGCCTCTGGAGATACTAAGACTCAAAACCTTTGATGCCCTCGTTAAGACTCCAGAGCCTACTGGTTACTTTACTATCCTTAACATTGATGAAGAGTTTATAGACCAACAAGGTGGTTATCCCTTACCTCGTCAAACCTTAGCAGACATACACCTTAAGTTATTACAACAAGGAGCATTAGGAGTTGGTTGGACAATACTCTTTCCTCATCCTGATAGACTAGGAGGCGATGAAGCTTTTGCTGAAATGCTTGGTCTAGCTCCTAGTGTCATAGCAATGCCCGAAGTAAACAATAATAAATATCCACAGACACACGGGACAGTTATCTTAGGACCTGATGTTAATTTAACTCAAGCTCAAGGTTTCTTAGAAAACATCCAAGTCTTAAAAGACTCTGCAGCTCAAGGAGCTGTGTCAGTGCCGGTTGATATAGATAACCTAGTTAGACAGATACCTCTTATCCAACAAACTCCAGATGGTTGGGTAGCTTCTTTCGGTACAGAAGTTCTCAAGATACTAGGTGGTGGTAATACTTATCAAATCAAAACTAATGAGAACGGTATAGAGATGATAAGAGTAAAAGGTATACCACCTATCCCAACAGACTCGACAGGTAAGAAATGGATTAGTTGGGTCGAAACACCAGAGACTAACCTAACTGAAATGGATGTCCAAGGTAAGTTTGTCTTTGTTGGTTTTACTGCTGCTGGAATACAGAGACAACTAGCAACCCCTGTAGGCCTATTAGAGCCACATAAAATCCAAGCAGCTCTAGCTGAGTCTATTTTACTAGAGACACCCAACATACCGGACTATCGTTTGTTTGCCGAACTAAGTATCTTAGTAGTAGCTGGTTTACTCGTGGCTATCTTAACTGGTTTCTTGGGTATTACTACAGGCTTAGTCTCAGCCTTAACTATCTTTGGTGGAGTAGCTTATCTTGGTTGGTCTCTTATACAGCAGAATCTTTTAATAGATGTTACATGGACTCTAATAAGTTTGTTTCTAATTGCTGCTCAACAGTTCTACCTAAACTTTAGAACTCAGTTTAAACTTAGACAACAAATCAAGAAGCAGTTCTCTACTTATCTTGACCCTCGACAAGTAGCTAGGCTACAAAAGAATCCAGAGTTATTAAGATTAGGTGGTGAAAGAAGAAACTGTACGATAATGTTTACAGATGTCAGAGGCTTTACTTCTATGTCAGAGAAACTAGAACCAGAAGAAGTTATTGAGATAATGAACAAAGCTTTAACTATTCAAGCAGATGCGGTCAAAGCTAATGAAGGGATGGTAGATAAATATATTGGCGATGCCATGATGGCAGTTTGGAATGCTCCAGTAGATGTTGAGGACCATGAACAAAAAGCTATTAAGACAGCTCTTCAAATACGACACGCAATGCAAGAAGCACAGTTAGATATTGAGATTGGTATAGGAATAAACTCTGGAGAAGTTGTTGCAGGAAATATGGGAAGTGCATCTCGTTTTGAATATAGTGTGTTGGGTGATGCTTGTAACTTAGCAGCTCGATTAGAGTCTTCATGTAAAACAGTAGGTAAAAATTTAGTTATAGGTGAGGCAACCATCAGCAAATATGAGGGTGAAGTAACAGAGTTAGAGTCTATTCTTGTCAAAGGTAAGGAAAAACCAGTAAAAATCTACACAATATAGGCTAAATGCTTTGAGAGCTACAGATATCGCTTCTAAGCAATTTTGTTAGATTTTGGACGTATAGTATTACTTGAATGTCTTACGTTCTATACAAGCGATTCTGTGAGGTCATTTTTTCACAGATTTAGTTTTTCAGGGCATTAACTTCTTTTTCTAGAAATCTATGTAATGGTTCGAGTTTAACTTTACCATTCCTAACAATACTCTTAATAATTTCTCTTTCATGTAAAGGAAAGATAACATCAATCTTGTTTTCAGGTAACATGCTAAGCTCTGTTACTACTTTATTTTCTCTAGTTAATAAAACTTTAAAGCTAATTAAGTTTGCTTCTTTATTATTCATTTATATTTTCTAAGTTACTAAAGGTAACTTTATCTTGTCTACCTCTTAAACCAGCTTTCATATAAGAAGTGGCTCGGCCTTCAAAGAAGTTCTGATGTTCAACACCCATAACTTCATCTAACCAAGTAAGAGGATTTTCTTTTTGATTGTAATTAGTTTTAAGACCTAATTGTAAAAGTCTTCTATCTGCAATGTAACGATTGTATTTATACATATCTTCTTTTGTTAGACCTTGGATGTTACCCATCTCAAAAACTAAGTCTAAGAATTTATCTTCTAACTCAACCATCTGTCTGCAGATATCATATATTTCTTTTTTAAATTCATCTGTCCAGATTTCTATGTTCTCTTGAATGAATTGTCTAAACAGTTTAGTCATAGCTTCGACATGCATAGACTCATCACGAATAGAATAAGTTACTATCTGTCCCATGCCTTTCATCTTACCGAACCTTGGAAAGTTTAATAAGATTGCAAAGCTACTAAATAATTGTAGCCCTTCGGTAAAGGCTGAATAGACTGCTAAAGTTTTAGCTATACTTCTTTTATCTTGTCTGGTAGTTTTAATATCATTAATGTATTCATGCTTGTCAGACATCTCTTCATACTCAGCAAAAGCTTTGTATTCATTGTCAGGCATACCAACAGTATCAAGTAATAAACTATAAGCATGTTGATGGATAGACTCCATGTTTGCAAAAGAACCCATCATCATACGAGCTTCTGGCTTTCTAAATATTCTCATGTATCTATCAATATATCCAGCACCAACATCAACATCTGATTGAGTAAACAATCTAAAGATTTGTGTTAGTAAATTCTTTTCCACATCCGAAAGGTCTTGCCAGTCTTTAACATCTGTATGTAGTGGCACGGACTCCGGCATCCAATGCATTTGATTCTGTAGGACATAGTAATCAAATATCCATGCATCATCAAACGGTTTATAGTATTCTCTGTTATTTAGTAAACTCATAATCTAACTCCTTTAATATTTTAATGTACTCTTGTGCTTCCGCATATTCTTTAAATAACTTGTCAATAGTCTCAACCGTATTAGGATGGTCGGCTACTGCGATTGGATTGCTAAGATACAAACTTAGGTTAGTCTTAGCTATCTTTTGTTGTGCTGAGTATTTTTCATACAAAGCTTCAAATAATTCATTATTCATTTTCTAATTTCTTAGCTCCTTTTTTCATTTCAGCCCAAACAGTTATGGGTAATTTAATGTTCTTATTAAATAATCTAAGGTAAGCATACTTAGTTTTTTCTGCTACCTCTACTACTTTATAACCAGACTTGACATGAGGATGTTCATAGCCAGTAAAATAAACTTGATATTTATTATCACTGATTCTTCTTTTATCAAACATAGTCATCTGCCTTGGCCTTTATACTTTTTAAAACTTCTTCTTTTGTGTTTGTTCATCGTAGCTGTTGCTAAATTACCTTGACCTTGAGAAGTCTTCTTACCTCTGACACCAGTAACAGGGACATGGTTTTTAGTTGAAGCCCATCTAGTTGCCATTTTTATAATAAACTTCTACAAAAGCTTCACATTTAGGACAAGACAGGTTAGTAACTATACTATACTCTGAACATTCTTCCTCAATGTCATGGTCTCCACCCCATATTAATTCTGTACTACAATGCCAACAATTCATTTACCTATCCTTCACAAGCTATACAACCCTCATCAAGTTTAATACGAGGTATTTTAACATTTACATTCTCTGCATTTCTAGCAGCATTAGACCTAAAGTAATATAAAGACTTAAGCTTACAAGCTCCATACCAATGCACATCATTAACATACTGCATGTAATCATCATGGACTGCTTGAGGCTCAGTAGCTTTAGGTAAAATAAAGAATAAGTTTACTGACTGCGACTGACAAATAAAGTCTTGTCTTTTGTAAGCATGTTCTACTATCCAAATCTGATTTATCTCATTGGCCGTTTTAAATAGTTCTTTCTCTTCAGCTGTCAGGATATCTAGGTGTTGTACTGACCCTTCATAACCAGCTATCTCTTTCCATAGCTCAGTTAGCTTCTTACCTTTCAAGCCTTTAGATTTTAAAAGCTTTTCTAAGTATTTGTTTTTTACTTGGTAACTACCCGAAAGAGTTTTGTGTGTATAAACATTAGCCCTATACGGCTCAATCGAAGGAGATGTCCCACCACAAATAATACTAGAAGAGGCATTAGGAGCAACAGCGAGAAGATGAGCATTCCTAAACCCACTACCAGAGATATCAGGAGCCTCTCCCCGTGACTCAGCAAGTCCTTGAGAAGCCTCCACAGCTTTTGTCTTGATATATTTAAATGCTTTGTGATTGAAGCTAGTAGCATACATACTTTCAAAAGGTATTTGTTTAGATTGAAGGTAAGCATGGAAGCCCATTGCTCCCAAACCAATCGACCTTTCTCGATAAGCTGAGTAAGTTGCTTTAGTAAAACCTTCTTTCCCTTCTTTAATGTGTTTGGTAAATCTTTTAAAGTTAGCATTGTATTCTCCTAATTGTGTAGTGTCGACAGCATTATCAATAAAGTGCTGTAAGACATTGTCTAGCATAGTAACTAAATCATTAATAAAATTTTTATTCTTAGACCACTTATCAAAGTGTTCTAAATTAACTGAGGATAAACAACAAACTGCTGTTCTTTCCTCATCAGTTGGTAGAGTAATCTCAGAACATAAATTACTCTGCCTAATAGATAGGCCTAAGTCTTTTTGTTTTTGTGGTAAAGCTTTGTTACAAGTATCTATATTGACAATGTAAGGCTCTCCGGTTTCTGCTCTAGCATTTAATAGTTGCCACCATAAATCTCTAGCACTAATAGTTTTAATAGCTTCATTAGATTTAGGGTCTATCAATCGCCACTCTTCATCGTTCTCAACAGCTTGTAAGAATTCATTATTAATGTTTACTCCGTTGTGTAGGTTTAAACATTTTCTATTTATATCACCACCAGATTCTTTTCTCATGTTGATAAACTCTTCAATCTCTGGATGCCAAATGTTCATGTAAGCAGCATAGCTACCTCGTCTTGTAACACCTTGATTAAAGGCTAACATCTGAGAGTCTACGACATGCATAAAGGGTATCGAACCAGTAGACTTACTACCGTGAGCAGTAGATACCCCGTTACTACGCACATCTCCCCAATATCCACCAATGCCTCCACCCGAACTAGCCAACCATATATTTTCATCATAATGAGATGAGAGACCAGTTCTACTGTCAGGAACATAATTAAGGAAACAACTAATAGGTAACCCACGACTTGTTCCCCCGTTACTAAGTATAGGAGTGCTAAACATAAACCAACAACGGGAACTGTAATTGTAAAGTCTCTGAGCCAGTTCAAAATCTGTAACTCCTTTGAATGTTGCTCCGAAAACGGAGGCTCTTGCGAAGGCTTCTTGGGCATGTGTTTCTTCTCCTGTAAAATATCTATCCTTTAAAGTATCTAAACTAAATTTATCTAAAAGCTTTTCATTATCATAATTAATCTTGATGCCTAAATATTCTTTTGCTCCTACTTTATCTTCCATTGTTGTCCTCTACATATAAACCGATAATCCCATAATGTATTATCTTAAGTAGTTCTTTTTTCTTTTCATCTTTCTTACCACACCTCATAGCATACTTCATAATATTACCAATGCTAAAACCTTCACCATGTCCGGCATCTATAATCATATCAGTAGCTTGATACTTACCTTGTGAGTAGTGTTGGTCGTAAGTAGAATCAATATAAGCTTTTATTTCTTGTAAGATTTTATCTTCATTAAACTTATATTTTATGGTCATGTTGTTATGTCTTCTAAGGTTATGTTTGGGTTTCTCTTTACTTGTTTATAAAACCATCTTAAAGAATAAGCACTCAACATCATTTTATTATTAGCATAAATATGAGTTTGTTCAGGTAGAAACTTATCTAAGTTCTTGGTTGTTATTTTAGTTACATCTTCTCCTTCAGGCACCATGGTCTTTAACCATTCTACTAGAAGTAACTTACTTTTTTGTCTTAATTGTTTAGCTTTCTTGCCTCTCATAATACCTCTTCTACATTAGGTTCTTTTACTACTTTTGTCAAATAAGTTAGACCTTTAGCATAAGTAAAAACACGAAGCCCTACTCCATCATTGGAGTCAGCTTTGCATTTAAATTTATAAGGACAAAAAGTACATTCTTTAGGTAACTTCATGTTACCAGCTTTACCTTCTGGTACTTCACTAAAACAATAATCAGGAGGAGAATCTGATTTAATAATTTGTTTTACCTTATCTATTTTATCTTTTATATTAGGTTTGTCAAGGTCTTGAGGCCTAAAAAGAGCTAATTCTCCTGTCTCTTTATTGAAAGCAAGGAAGCCACCCTTAGATGTCTTCTCTGCTTCTTCATAACCAGCAAGTTGAGCCAAGTAACCAAAGCTATCTTGCTCAGCTAAAGTACCTTCTTTAAATTTACGAAAGGCATAACCAGAAGCAGTCTTAATATCTACAACTTCGCCATCAATCTTACAATCCATGTGGCCTTTAATACCTTTAACTGAGACTTCTTTCTGCTCTCCAGTAACTTTGTGTCCAGCTAATTTAACAAAGAAGATTAGCAAGGCTTCTAAAATGTGACCATACAAAAACTTTATAAAGGTGACTGGCTCCATTTTATTTGAGCCATCCCTCTCTTCATGCATATCATACCAAAGCTGTCTTTGTGGTTTACCAATGTTAGACATCCGTAAAGTTTGACTAATAGCTTTATTCCTTTTAACCGGAGTTGCCCACTCTTTAACAGCAGATACAATGTCAATACCTAATTCTTCAAGAAGTTTATCTGAGATTTTTATTTGCTCACCATCTGAAAGAACTCCGATAGTGTTGTAGATATCTTCTACTAAAGTGTCTAATGATTTATTTTTCTTGCTCATCTTCTAGTTCCTTAAAAGCTTTTATAACATCAGATGAAAAAAGTTTTTGTAGGTTTATTAAATACATTCTACTAGCATTATGGTCGCCACCAGAAACAGTTTTGAAAGTGTCTAGTTCTTTGACAATAGTTTTAAGCACATCAGTATGAAAAACTAAAGTGCAATATTCTTTATCGCCCACACAAAGATGATGAAACCAATAGTCTGATTCAGTAGCTTCAATACCGGAAGGTTTACCATAGCTCTGATATTCAATAGCTATGTTACCAGTCTTCATCCACATACCTCTCTCAGATTTAACTTCAATCTTTTTGTTGAAGAGCATCTCTGCGACTTTCTCTTCTCTGATACTGCCATACTCTAGGTCAATATCAAACTTCTTTCGGTCTTTTTTAGTGGGTTTCACTCCAATTATCTCCGACTTTAAATTCGCCATCAAGGGGACACCGCATGTTAAAATACTCTCCGGCATCACGAATACTTTCAACAGCTAACTGTCCCGCCTGATTTGCTTGGTCTGTTTTTACTTCTATCTGCCACTCATCATGGATGTTAGCAACAAACTTAAAATCAATGTTACAAGTTTTAAGGTTATCATGCAACAGGTTCAAAGCTTTCTTCATTACGATAGCTCCACCGCCTTGCAACAAAGTGTTTAGGGCAGCATGTTTATGTCTTAAAAAGATTTTCCTACCGTCTAATCCTTTAAGGAATCCTTTTTGAGCTGCTGTGTCAACTCTTGTCTTAAGAGCCTTAAGTGTTGGTAAACTAGTAAGAAACTGTTCTCGCAGTTGTTTACCATCTGCTCGATTTCCTTCAACGATGCTTCCAATTTTTTCATCTCCGGCTCCGTATATAAGTGCATAGATGAAAGTTTTAGCCTCATCTCTTGATTTAAGTCCAGCAAACTGCTGATTAGTTGTGTGAATGTCTCCATTGATAATTTCATTTATGTATTCCTCATCTGACATGTAGTGAGCTAACATCCTCAGTTCTAAACCTGAGGCATCTATACCCACTAATTTATAGCCTTCCGGCACAGTCCAACAAGCTCGACACTCCTTACCATAAGGACTGTAGACTGCTGGAACCTGAGCCATATTAGGGTTTCGGTGTGCCATCCTACCAGTAATAGCTCCGGTAGAAATAACAGAACCATGGACTCGATTGTCTTTTTTAATACTATCAACCCATGATTCAATCTGACCAACTCGCTTCTGTAATAATAAATATTCAGCTATGAGTTGAGCTTCTGTAATATGTGCTATCTTACTTAAAGTACCTTCATCAACAATAGGCTGACCAGTTGGAGTAAACCTTTTAGGTTGCCATCCAAAGTCTATTAGATACTCACCAATCTGTTGACGAGAGCCGAGATTAAATTCTCTAAGTTCTTTTCGGGTAAAAGGAGTAGTGTCATTAGTTGCAACTCTTTCCTGATACTCAACGGAGGTAAGTCCAGACTTAGATAAGGTGCCGTCTTTTTTTAACTTAGGTGTGACTTCTTTAACAGGAATCCACTTAGGTTTAAAGGTAGCATGAACTTCATCCTCTACTTCTTTCTTTCGTTTATTTAAAGAACTTAATAAATCTATTGCTCTTCTCTCATCAAACAGAAAACCATTTAGTTCTTGCTCAATTAATATTTGTGTGGTTTTGTGTTCTATTTCTACTGATTCTTTAGAGAAACCCACACTATCTTTCCTTAGTTTCTCTAAAACTTTCTTGTTTAATCTAACATCTTGAATACAATAATCCAACATGTCCTTACTATACTCAGTAAACATTGGAGCAGTTGACTTAGGGCAGTTGAGTCTCCATCCCCACTTCTCTAGGCTATGTCCTCCTTCCCTAGTAGGATGTAGTAATCTTGATAAGGTCAAGGTATCAAGAATATTAGCATGAGTAGATAAATCTATTTGCTTAATCCTATCTATAGCTGGAATATCAAAGCCTAAGATATTATGCCCAACTAAGCTATCAGCGGATTTTAAAAACTCAATGCCCTCGTCAATGCTTTCTGGAGTAAAGGTATGCACTTTATCAGTATCATCAATAGCAACAATACACCAAATTGTAGAGGCCGGTGGTAAGTTTGTGACCTCACCAGTCTCATGGTCTTTTAGTGTAGATTCCCAAAGCAATCCATTTGTTTCTATGTCAAATACTAATTCCATTAAAATGCAATAGAGGACTGACTCTCTGTCATACTAAATTCAGTATCAAAGTTCTCAGCCAATCTTCCTGTTTCTTTATCGTAAATTAAAGCAGTTGCCATACCGACATCTCCAGTATACCTAGACTTTAAGATTCTAAGTCTAGTTGTCCGAGCCTCTTCAGGGTCATCGGACTGTTGATTCCTTTCTAATGCTATCACACAATCGCTTAATTGTCCAATACTATTAGACCCTCTTAAATGCGATAGAGAAACTTCAATGCCATTCTCATGGCCTCTATTACCATCTACTCTTCTCAAGTGTGAAACAAGAATTAAACCAGCTCCAGTTTCCTCTACTAAGCTTCTAAGCCTAGTCATAATATTATCTATGGCTCGTCTTTCATCACCTTCTTCTAAGGCACTAACAAGCATGTGTAGGTGGTCAACCACTACCCACTTACAATCACAACCAACAATCAAGTATCTAAGCTTAGCAAAGATATCATCTATCTGATTAGTCCCAAAATGAGCATGAATAAAAACCTTGTCATCTTTAAAAACTTTATCAAACATATCGACCAAAGTAGCTTCATCAAACTTCTCTCGTTCTTGGTCAACATACAATCGAGCATTAGCTTCGATAGATAGAATACCATCTACTGTTCTTCGCCAGTCTTCTTCGAGTGCTATGATACCGACATTGTCGTCTGTCTGTTTGACTAACCAATGTTCTAGTTCTCTCGTGATACTAGACTTACCAAGCCCTGTGCCACCAGTTAAAGTTACTAACTCACCTTGTCTCAGTCCATATAGTTTTTCATTTAGTCCCGCCCAAGGATAAGGCACAGACTCTTTCTTCTCTCTATCTAAAAAAGAATCTTTCTTCTCTGATACTCTAATGATACCACTAGGAGTATAGAGTTTAGCATCCCACCAAGCACTAACAAATTCTTTGTATTTGCCTTTGAGAAGCATATCATTAGCATCTTTGTAACCATTAGGTAAGGTGACTATCTTAGCCTTGCCGGGCTTAAGAATACTAGCAACCTTCTTAGCTGACTCAATACCTTGTCTATCTTTATCAAAACAAATGACAATATTATCAAAGCTTTCTATGTATTCTAAGTTCTCTTTAATATCTTTGACTGCTCCGGAAGCTCCTCTAATGATAGAGGTAACTGCCCACTTACTGCCTAGTAATTCATAAGCCGACATAGCATCACAATCACCCTCAGTTATGGTTAAATACTTACCGCCTTCTTTAAAGAGTTGTTGACCAAACAAACCAACTCCTTGAGGGCTAACATCATAGCTAAACTTCTTGTCTCGGACATATCTAATCTTATTAGAGGTTAGTTCGTTGTTGATATACAAAGGATAAATATGTTGGGCTATTTGACCAGCACTATCATAAACAGTCTTGACTCCATACTTCTCAGCAGTCTCCCTTGAGATATTTCTATCTGCTAACTTAGCGAAGACTCCGCCATGAGCATTTAGTTCTCTAACTGTTTCTGTCATATTAGTTTTATTAGATACGATATTATCTTGATTGTCTACTCCTTTCGGAAAGAATTCATCACAACTAAAACATTTAGCTGAGCCATTCTCATTAACCGAAAGAGCATCGCTACTACCACAAGCCGGACAAGGCAAGTGATACTTCTTAAATTTTAAATCTTGTTCCATCTTTGACCTCAAAAAAATAGGGCATCCGAAGACACCCTATCAGAATATATGAAAAATTGTGGTTAGGTTTCCTCTGAATCTTCAGTAGATTCTTCAGCACTTTCTTCCACTTGCGACTCAGGACAGCCTTTTAACAGCTCTTCTAAGTTTGCTCTATGTGTGCGACTAGCAAAGTCTAAAGCTTCGATAACAACAGATAAATTACCTACCTTGTTGACCATCACAGTAGCATCATTCTTTTTCTGTTCATCTGCAATAGCAGTAACATCAAAGTTATTTACTTCACCTTCATCGTTTTTAATACTAATAATCATTAGAATTCTTCTCCTCCTTCGATGGCATCGAATTCTGAACCATCACTAGATTTATATTGAACTAAGTCAATAACTTGCATAGCTTGAAAGTCCAAGCCTTTGAAGTCCCCATACTTATTAGATGTTTCCCACTCGTTATACTGCACTCTAACTTTAGAGCCGTTACCGACCAGTTCATCTATTGGAACTTTATTTGCATCTAAAAGCTTAGGCGACTGTCTAACCATTCCGTTAGGGCCATTCACCTTTCTTTTAAAAGTTATTGCTTTTCCGACAACTTCGTCATTCATTGTGATTTCTTTTGTTTTAAAACCACGAGCTTCAAAGTCATTGGCGACATCATCACTCACTACTAAGTCCACAGTATAAACAGGTTCATACTTGGTATTAGGAGTAGTTACACTAGCCCAGTAGGCTATTCCTTCTTGTATTGCCATAAATTTGCTCCGTTTTTGGCATAATTGCATAAACTATTATAGTTCTTCACAGAAGTCTGTCAAGAGCTATAAGCTAATCTCTTCAACTATTTTAGCTAAAGAGATTGTTTGGTTATTATAAAGAGTAATTTTAAAGTTATCGTCTGCTAAACATTCAACTTCATAAACTACTCCAGTTTTACTAAAGATATTTTCATAATTAGTAATTACAAAATTATCAAATTTTCTAAATAATTCTCTATTTAATATAATACTTTCTTGCATCTTAAACATTTATCTTAAAAGGTATTGAACAGTTTTTAGCTGTGGCCGTGCCAAAGTCTAAGCTACTCAGGTATCTCATACTAGCTCGTCTAATACTACTAGGTGGATTAGACTCAAACTCAACATTAACAGGCTTACCTTCTGCTAAATCATACACAATTCTAAAAGCTACTGAGTTCTTTAGAGTTACATTCCTAATATAGTAAGAGAAACTTCTGTTCTTTACCGGTTTAGGACAAGCCACAGGCTCTG
>Ga0181416_1000052_pt1 | contig 26018 bp, 22 predicted proteins | sample 39SPOviralmetaG_FD_130141 | JGI IMG/M metagenome (GOLD analysis project Ga0181416, IMG submission 130141) | Marine viral communities from the oligotrophic San Pedro Time Series (SPOT) site, San Pedro Channel, CA, USA - 39 SPOT_SRF_2013-01-16 | ecosystem: Environmental > Aquatic > Marine > Strait... | reverse complement strand
GTTAAATATTTTTACAATTTTTAAATATTTAGCAATTTTTTATTTTATACCATCTTCGTATATTTTAAATTATCGGTTTAATTTGTTACGTATTATGGTCTGATTGTTTATTTTTATATTATCGTCTTATTTATTTTCTAATTATTTTTAATTTGTGACGTGTTATGCAGTCATTAGGTAAATATAATTATGATAACAATTTATTTACATATATTTTACATTATGTGACGTATTATCGTCTCATTATATTATTTTTATTATAATTATAATATTTTTTATATTATTTATTTATTTTAAACCGTATATCGTCTAAAAATAATTTATTTAATTAAATATTTTAGTATGATATTAAAATATTTAATTTTATACTATATTATCGTCTTAATTTATTTTATTGTAATTATTTTCTCGTCTTTGTTTTTATTTTCCAAAGATTTTAGTTTTCTATTTCGTTGATAATTATTTATAAAATATTGCACCTTACTTTTACCTTTTTCTTCGTAAACTAAATAATATTTTGATCGTTTACCAATTATCTCTTTATCTTTTTCCATTTCATCAAAGTTTATTATTTCTTCAGACGTTTTTTCTTTAACACGTGTTGAACTAGTGTTTACTTCTTCATTTTTTATCTCCATTTCAATATCTTCTTTAAAATAAATATTGTAATCATCTACTATGTTTTGAATATTTTTTAAAATACTTTTCTTGTTTTTTTCCAGGTTTTCTAGATTTGCTTGTTCATTTTTATAATTTTGTTTTAACATTTTCTTTAAGATATTTTTATCTAGATTGCCGTCTTTTACTTGAGAAAAATCTATAATCATGTCTAATAATGAAAATATATAAGATATGTTATCTCTCTTAAACTCTGAAACATAAACTAATATTTTTTCGTTTATTTTGTTTAGTTCAAACTTTTTTTTGTTACAAATGCTTCCATTTGCTAACATAATACCACCAATCGCATTTGTTTCTTTTTTTGTTATATCTCTCACAAAATTTGATGTGTTTGCTACAGGATTTGTAGACAAATTATTCTTTGTATCTAGTAAAATAGTTAAATTTAACCCTTTGTGTTTAAAATGAAAATCTGTTTTTTCACTTAACACAGAACCTACATGTGTTATTGTCCACATTGAATTTAAATACTTATCATTATAGTCTAACATATTTGGATATAATTCTTCTTCATAGTTTTTTCCTTTGCTTGTATCTACATATAGTTTATAATAATAATCATTTTTCGTTTTTAACTCTTCTATTTGCTGTTTTAAATGCTCTGTTTTATTATTTACTTCTGTATCTACATTTGATTTGTAAAGGTGTATAATTTTACCTTTTTCACTATTTGCTAATTCTAACTGTTTTTTAAAATATTCTAGGTTATTCTCTCCTTTTTCTCTTTCTTCATTTCTAATTGTATATAATTTATTGTTTAATTCTTATATATTTTCTCGTAATGAACGATTTGTTTGTTTTACAGTTTTTAACTCTTCATCATTTATCCATCCAGATAGTTTTGACCCTTGTACATTTTTTTTATTATATTCTAAACATTTCTCATAATTAAATATACCAATATCTATTATATGCTGCTTTGTAGCATCATCATATCGATGTAACTGCTCCATTATATATATATTAGTATCGTACATTTTTTATATATGTTAATTATAATAATAGCTATTATGAGTTTTTACACAAATTTTCTTTATAATTTTATGTTTGAAAGCCTAAAATTACACGATGTTTCGCACATTAAACAATATATTGTTGATCGAAGAAACAATAAAACATTTGATACTATAAATTCCTATCTTAACTATCACGAAAAACCTTTGAAACCTTTTTATTATAAATCAGGGACTGGACCTAATGCAATCTATAGCTCTGCCTATATCAATATTTTTAATAAAGAAAGACAAAAGGTCAACAAAGACTTTTATATTGCCGGATCTTCAGGGGCTTCTATTATTTCTACATTAATCAAATGTAGAAAAAAAGATCTAAAATTAGATGAATGGTTTCAATCACTCGAGAGAGATAATATACCGTTCTATGAATGGTTTTCTTTATTTAGAGATACCTATCTACTTAAACATTATACTATAGATGATTTTGATTTTGATGAATTATTTATTAATGTTCTTTGCTATGATTTAATATCAAACACATTTAAAGTTGTTTTTTTTACAAATTTCAAAGATATACATGATCTATATAACTGTATTGAAGCCTCTTGTTTTATACCAAAAATCACAAATGAAAAAAGAATACACTTTTTAGACAATTATATTGCATTAGACGCTGGATTTATAGATGGATTGTTTAATTACGATTATACTATCACTAATTCTGACTATACAGAAAATATTTTTTTAAAAAATTGCTTTAATTATTTTTACTCTCCTTATAAATACGATTTCTCAAAACAAATTATATCTGTTATTACTTCTGGAGCAAATAATTCCTCTATATTTTATGTTCCTTTTAAAGATCTCTTTTATAAATCTATAGAAATTATTAAAAATATGTAAAATCTACTTTTCTGTAATATCTTCTTTTGGAAGATGTATCTCTTTTGTTATATTTTTTATAATCTTTTTCTCTGCTTTTTCATCTTCACTTAAAGGATAATATGTTTCACTCATTAATTTTACATACTCTTCTTGTAATTTTTCATCTTCCATCCAATTTGGATTAGCCAATTTCCAATCTTTAATCGCATTTATCTGTTTTCTAGCCATCTCAGCTATTGATTCTTTTATCTTTACGTTTTCTGTATCTTTTTCCCATGTATTATCTTTGATATATAATACATCACGCTTTAAATCTGTACAGTGAAATGGTCTTTTATATATATCTAACTGTTTTAATCCACTAATCATCATACTACTTATACCTTCAACTATACCTTTTTCTTTTGTTATATTTAAATCTTCTAGTGTGATTTGCAAAGAATTCATAAAATCTGTAATATTTAATGCATCTTTACACTTTTCATTTAAAAATACCTGAATATTTATATTATTATTGTTATTATTTCCCACTTTTGTAGACATCTCTTTCATAGCATCTATTAATTTTTTATTTTCATTTAACAAAGTCATAATAACATCATTGTCTCCCTTTATCTTTTCTTCAATAGTCTCTTTTTCTACCTGTTTACAAACTTTTTTATGACGCCATAAAGATGTTCTGCTCTTAAAAATTGCTTCACAAAATATGCACACATTATCATTATTCGTATTAGAAATACTACTAAAAATATGCTTTTCCTTACTGAGGTGCATATTTTTTGTTTCATTTTGTTTCAAAATATGCTTCTGGGTTGAAATATGTTGTGTCCATAAACTTTTTTTACTGCATTTATAATCACATAATTCACAATAGAAATTTACTTTAGATTTTTGCATATTTTTTGTTTCATTTTGTTTCATTTATATATAGTAAATATTTAAATTTTAAGCTTTTTCAGAAAAACATAAAAAAATTTACAATCACAAACTTTTTTTCTGAAAAATAAAAACAGAGCATTATCGTCTAAATCGGTTTTTCACTTTTTTTTCTCAATTCTTTATTCTACTTTTTAAAAATGGACAAGAATTCTTTGTCCATTTTTTAATACCTGGCTTTTAAATTTCAAAAAAAAAGTGTTTTTTACACACACTACAATACACTACATACCTATTATATTCATAGAATATTAGTTTATTACATCATGTAGTGATATACTACAATAAATGCCTATCTAAAAAACCCTTGTTTTTTTCAGCGTCTCTATAACCAGACATAAAAAGCTCTCTATAATTATTATATTCTGATTTAAATGTTTCTTTTTCATCATATTTATAATCCCACATATTTTGATTAATTCTTAATGTAGTAGGTAAATCTAAATATTTTTTACAAGATATTCCTCCATCAAAAGAAATGTAATTGTAATATTTATTTATATATTTCCCTGTTACAAAAGGAATATGAGAACTAGCAATAGAACAGTCTAAAGCATCACTTAAATTTTCGAAATCTCCGTAAATATTACTATACATTTTATCTTTTTTAAAACAAGCTACCCCCATAAAAAGACTATGTAAATCAAAATCATTTTCGTAATAATTTTGTAAAATAAGTTGTTTTAAATCTACTTGCAATTCATATATTGTTTTACTATCTTTATTTTTAGAGGCAATATAGATAATATCATCTATTAATTTAGAAACATCATGTTTATACACCATTACTAATGAGTTCCACGAACCAGCAGATACTCCAGAATAGATATAGTTAGTAAGATCATAATTTTCACGTATAAATACACACGTACCTAGATTATAAAATCCTTTTAGTCCTGCTGGAGATATAGTTATTAACTTTTTATCTTTATAATAGGTATTCTCTCTTAGAAAGGTTTCAGTAGATGTGTATAATTTGTTTTGTTTTTTTAATATAATATTTTGTTCTAAATTTAGTGGTTTTTTTAATTTAAACAAGTTTAGTAACATACAATGTATTTTAGCCAAAATTAAAAAATATAATAATATTTTCATTATTTTTATTTTATTATATTTTTTTTAGTTAAAACAAACATTATTAAATATGTTTAATTTATTAAATGAACAATAAGAGTTTTTTTAACGTATCGAATATTATTTCAAATAATACATTTAATCCAAATCAGTCTACTACAGCAAAAAAAACTGTAGAAAGAAATGTTGAAAAAAATGTTCAAAACAACATTAAAAAATCTGGAAGTAGCGATAATGTTCAACCACGTGATAAAATTAAGGCTGTTAAAAAAAAATTGGAAACTAAAGATAAGAAATCTATTGTTAACTACGATGAAGCCTCTAGAAAACCAGTAACTTTTCCTAAAAAATTTGACTGGAGACTATATGCTAAAATTGTTAATCATTCATCAGTCAATAATGAAGAAAAAGCTATTGATCATTTTAAAAGATATGCTCATAATCAATCAAAACTAGCAAAATTATATTTTCGTGCTATCTATATGATACCTCAACTATTTGACGAAGACACCTACATTGACTATTTAAAAACATTTGGTCTTGAACTAGATAAAAATAGTATTGAAATAGAAAAACTATACCATTTTTTCTATAAAACAGGTCAAACTAAATATCCTTTAAATGATACTTATAGTCGCATGTTATTTAAAATCCCCCATCACTTTGACTATATTACTTACTGTAATCGTTATCCAAATGTACAATTTGATAAAGACGATGTTAATGGTATATATGATTATTTTAGTTCTGAAAAAAATACAAAACACCAACTTGATGATGAATATGGACGTTTACTATATGATATTCCTAACTATTTTGACGCAAATTTTTTTAAAACTAGATATAGTCTTTCTTTTGATAGTGATTTTGATACCTATGAATTTTACAGTAAAAATTGCGACAAAAACTTTAGTTTAGATGATAGATATCTTCAAATGCGTTTTAATATACCAGAAGATTTTGATATTTATAATTACAAAAAACGATATCAAGAGACTAAAAATATGGAAAAAGTAGAATTATATACTTTTTATAACGATAATAAAAATACAAAAGGTCTAGATGATGCCTACTATCGTATTGTCTACAATATACCAGAATTATTTGCACACAATATCTATCTTATTAGATACCCTAACATAAAATGCAATAAAGATTTTATTAGTGTTTACAAATATTTTAATGAACGCGGTGAAGTAAAAGAAGTATTAGATGATAAGTACTATAGGATTTTGTTTAATATACCTGATCATTTTAATGCGAATATTTTTTCAAATATTTACCCATCTACACCTACTAATACAGTAGATCTTTACAAATTTTACAAAGATAACAAAGCCAACTATCCACTTAATGAAAAATATTTCACTTCTTTCTTTAAAATAACAGACAATCATTTTAATAGTCAAGCCTATAAACAAACATTTTTTAGTAATAAAGATGTATCTCTTTATGAAATATTTAAACATTATGCTGAAAATAAAGAAAACGACAGTTTTTATAAAAAATTATTAAATCTTGATAGCAGTTTTAATTGGGAAGATTATTTAGAAGAAAATAGTGATCTATTTGAAGAAAAATATCTAGATATTGATAATATTTTTATTTACAATTTTATTTCAAATAATATTACCTTAAGAGAATTACACGATATTTATAGCGCGAAAAAAGAAACTAATAAAACTAAACAATTTAAAGCTAGATATGATTATTTACAAAATTTTAAGAGCGATATTAAAAGTGAAGAAGACATTAAACATATGTTTTATATATTAGATTTTGTAGATCATTATTATGATAATTATAATGTAGTTACTAATTATTGTGATGAATTAATTAATTCTAAAAATGATGAATTAAAAACACGTGAAAGCAAAATACATAGATTAAGTGAAAGTGTTAGTAGTGATTATGATATAGATGAACATAATAATAACTTAATTGAAAAAATGAATGATTTTGAAAAAACACTATATAGAAAATATGTAAAAAATGAATTTAAAATTGATAATGAGTATTTATCTTACACATATTTAAATGATGTTATTGAAAAAAAATGTAATAACTATAAACAACATATAAATGAAATGTATAAATATTTAAACACTATTGATATAAACATAACTAGTATTGTTACAAATAATCATGATATATATAATGTACTAATTGATTATGATAAAGAAAATGTATCTAAAGAAAACGAAGAAGAAGAAGAAGCAGAAGAAAATATTTTAAAACAAAATATTATTAGTAATAATGTATTAGCAAAAATAATAATTAATTTACATTATAATAAATTATATAATAATACTTTAACAAAATTTAATAATTTTTATACTACTATTTCCAGTATTTATGATAATTTTAAAGATAATCTTTATGAATTTACATTTTTTAATAAATATTATAATAATTTGAATAATCTAGATGAAATTTACAAATCATTTTGTGATAGATTAGATTTATATAACACTTTTAAAATAAATAATCTTAAAGAAGAAAAAAATAATTTAAGACGATTCAGCGAAAAACAAATTGTATTTATATTAAATGATAATTATATTCATAATTTAAAATTAATAGATCATTTATTAACTATTTTTGACGAAACATGGAGCTTAAATATTGTAATAAATAATTTTCATCTTGAACTATTAGATAAATATGAACATAAACATAATGTAAATATTATTAATTTAAAAGATAATTTATTGACTTTATCTGATTTAAATAGTTTAATGTATAATAAAACTTTTTGGGATCTTTTTACAGGCAAATATATTATATTACTTAATTCATATACATTTTTACACGATAATATTTATGATAATATTATTAATAATTATGAAAGTAGTGATAGTGTAGAAATACAACGTGATTTTGATAATGAAGATGAAGATGATAAAGAAGATGACTATAAAGATGACGATAACGAAGACGATATTATATTAGAAAAAACAAAAATAGTTAATAATAATATAGTATCACTTTGTAGTGATAACTGTACAATTTATGGAAAATTAATAGAGAAAAAAACATTTGATTTATTTATAGAAAATTTCAATAAAAATGGTACTACAGGTATCTATTTATCAGTAAAACAAAGAAAATTTTCAAAATTACATTTAATTGAAGAAATTTTTTACGAATTGCTTTTTGATAAAAAGTTTACAGAATTTATTATTTAGGAAAAAAATAGTAATATTATTATTTTTTTCTTACCTATAAGTATAATGGTAAATCCCTTGATTTCTCAAGAAACTGTTAAAAGTCTTTTATCTACTCTTGTAGGTTCAAGTGTTATCTTTGACGGACAACACGCTGCTGCCGTCTTAGGTGCTGCTGACTATGATATTGAAATGGTCGGTGAAGCTTTATCTTTAGCTCAAAAAAATAACTCTGCTGATGATTTTCACAATATTTTTAGACTTGCATTAACCGCTGATGCATGGAGAAAAATGGGTGATAAACTTCAAGAAAAATCCCCTGGAAAAAATCTTTTTACCCACATTGCTGCATTAAGATCTGATGCTGCTTCTTCTGGTTCTATCACTGGTTCTGTTGCTTATTTCCCTGGAGGAATTCATCAAAAATTAAGTGCTACATTAGCAAATGTTACATTACACGCTGTATTATCAGGTGTTGTTTGTGTAAATGATACTGCTGCTGTCGCTGCACAAAACTCAGGAAGACTTGTTGGTGCTGGTTCTCATACCACAGGTAAAGTAACTCTTTTACAAAACACTGATGTTTATGCTGATAACCAACTTTCCGTAAAAAACACTGCTAAATATGTAGGTAATGTTACACAATGTAATGCTATTCAATCTGCTGAACCTAACGCTGAAAATAACAAAGTTATTGTTAAAAACCTTATTAACTTAACAACTGTATATGGTGCTAGACAAATTGCTAGTATGCCTAACTACTGTAAAGTACCTTATAATTTAGGATCTAATACCGCTGAACATAATAATGTATTTGGTTACAGAAACAGAACAGATGCTGCTCTTGCTCCTCCTGTAACTGCAGCTCCTGGTGCTCCTGCATATCTTTCAACAATCAACTCTGCTTATACAGTTGTCCAACGTCAAAATGCTGGTAAACCCACCGAAAAAGCTAATCAAGCCGGTATTGCTGGTATGGGTTGGTTTGTAAGTTGCTGGTCAAATCCTACTGATGATGCTACTACTGCTGATTGGGCAGGAGCCGCTGGTTGGGCCGTAGACACTAGATATGCTGCATTAAAAGCCAAATTAGAAAGTTCTAATACCTTCGGCGCTTCTGACTACTATTCTGGTTTTGCTGATGAAGCAGCCATCTTAGGTTTATTAAGTAAAGACACTTGGGATGCTGAAAAATTAACTACTTTAGGTTTAACTTATCAAGCTATTGTATCTAACGGATGGAGTGCTCAATTAGCTGACTTCAAAGACTCCAACACTCCTCACAATTTCTTAACTAACGTATTAGGTTATGAACACGATAGTGGTAATAACACTTACGAAATAAATGGTGTTGAACAATCATATTCCTCTATTTTCCAACAATTAAAGAACGCTGGATATACCTCTCATGATATTATTAATGATACTAATTCTAAAGCTGCTGCTCAAGCTTACAATACCGTTGCTGGTGATGGTTTCACTGCTTTAACCAATGTATTTGGAGCTGATAGCTTTACTCTTGTTGAAAGAATTACCAGACTTGATAGTTATACTGGTGTTCAATTAATTTTACCATATTCAAGTTATGATAGTGGTGTCGGAGGAGCACGTGCTGACCTTGGTCCAAAATATGCTGCTCCTGCAATGGAAGTATTAAAAGGATTAACTTTCGAACAAATTGTAGACTTATGTGTAGCATTAGACAATCACATGACTACATCAAATGTAATAAAAGCTACTCTTACTCCTTCCAGTAAATTCCCTAATGCTAGTTCACAACAAAGAGATAGAATTAGAGCTTCAGTTGCTACTCTTTCTGGTTTAGGTCAAAATGATCAATCTACTTTCTTATTTTTATGCCACAATGCCGCCATGTCCAATGATCGTGCCGGAACAATCAGAGCTATGACTGACTACATGAAATTTGTAGGTCCTATGTCTGATGCTCAATACAATGTTAAAACTGCTGGTGAAGTTGAATTTGTTTCTTGTTTAAGTGATATTGATCCTGCTGCTACTCGTTTACCTCCTGATGAAGTATACGCTATTATGGCTTCACAATATCAAGATGAACTTCACGAATTTGGTGGTAAAGGTAAATCTTATGATGGCTCATCATGGGAAAACTACAGAAAATCCGCTTCTGGTAATATGCCTCATCAAATCTATAACCAATTCTTAAACCAATGTGGTATGGGTGGTGTATGTAAAGCCGGATTTGCTATCCCTGCTACTGCTTCTGCTGGTACTTGGGTTGCATATGATGAAGCACAAGCTGCTGATAATGCTAAAAATAGATTTGCAGACACTCTTGCAAATCACGGTGATAATACTACTAAGATATTTACTTGGCCAAATAACGTTGCCGCAGCCAATAACCCTTTTGGATACACTATTGGTACTGAAACTGTAGCTGGTACACCTGATGCCATTGCTGCAAATGATGGAATGAGATTAAGAGCTAATGAACTTTACAATAGAGAACCAGCCTCTGAATTCAACAATTCAGGTGACTGTACCGAATTCGAAGCAGCAGCCAATTTCCACCTTGTAACCTCATCTGCTGGTTATGGTGTTGATGTTGCTACTTTAATTGGTTCTGATTTCATGGAATCACAAATTACATCTGTTGATGGAGGTTACTTATTATGGGCAGGTGATTTAAGCGATCGCAAAACCGCTATTGTTCTTAATATTCTTAACGCTCTTTCTTTTAATGGAGGTGAAACAAGAACTGAATTAGCTAAAGCTGTTATTAACTTAGCTCCTGATGATGTAGCTGAAGTTTTCGCTGAAGCTGCTGCTGCTCGTGCTACTGGTTCCGCTGTTTTATCTACTACACAAAGAAACAGTGTTATCAGTGCTGTCTTAAACATGCCTGGTGATTTAGGTAATAAATTAATTACAATCTTCAAAGACTCTGATAAAGATGAAAGAGCTGTTGCTGCTGCTACCGCTATTGTAACACACTTTACTTCTATAGGAATAGGATTAAATGTAAGTACTAATCTTTACGGTGCAGCTAGTATCTTAGGAGCTAATAGATTAGTTCAAACCATGAAATTACATTTATTAGACAATCCTGGTGCTATCTATACTCAATCACAAGATTCTTCTACTGTTACTAACGTTAACCAAAGATCTAATTTAGGTGTAATTATTGTAGCTGCTATGATGGAAATGTCTATGGATGACTTTAAAAAGGTTGTTGCAGGATTCCAAAAATGGAATGCACTCCCAGGTATGGGCGATAATCTTATGGTTTATGTTTCTGAATTAAAACAACATTTCGTTCCAGCCTATGCTGATGTTGATGATAATGGTGTTTTCCACACTTCTGGTCATAGATGGTTCAGTAAAGAAAAATCTGATTATCTAATGAAAGAATTAGCTCCTGGATATTAAATAAATTAACAAAATACATATTAGATTAATGAAATAATAATTTAATAAAATCATTAAATTATTATTTTAGTCTTTTAAGACTTTAAATTATGATTGATTTTTTTCAGGTATTGGTGCTGGTTTAAAACCTACGTAATCTGTGTGTTTCGCACGATTATAAGAACCTCTATAATTATTTACAGCAAATCCATAAGTTGGTGCTAGTCCAGGATTTGTTTTTTGTTTAATACCAGACATTTTTTTATTTTTTAATATACCATCTCTACTATCGACAGGCATTATATATATTTATAATATTTTAAAGTGTAAAATAACGATAAAAAAAATAAATAGAAATTATTAGCAAATAAATCGCATAACATAGACTTAAAGTTTTCCCAGATACATAGTTTAATGCGATATAAGCTCCTAAAAATGCAGCAATAGTGTAAGTAATCATTAATACAATTGAAATATCTAATTGTATTTTTTTCTTTTTCCAGTAACTATAAACAGCTCCAATAGAAAGTGGAGGCAAAATAGTTAATAAAGTAGTTCCAACCGCTGTTTGATAATTTGGTGATATTTTAAATGCTATTAAACCAGGAATTATTACATTTGATCCAGAAGTTCCAACAGAACCCCCAACTAAACCTGCAATAATTCCTAAAATGGATGTTAATAGATAATTATACATATAACATATAATTATATATTAAAAATTTTTACCATATCATATTTGATTCAGGCCAATACATTTCGTCTCCTTTTTTTACTCTGTATATATCTTTAAATAATACTGAGCGTGCTAGAGGACAATTTGTTCTATATTTATCCATAGGATGAGGATTGGTCTTTAATTGAACCGCAAAAGCATCTTTATTTATATGTTGTCTTTGACTTACAGCATAGTTATTATAAAATGTTTTAAAAGATAAATAAGTCAATGCTATTCCTTCAAAACTATTTTTAACAGAATGATATAATGCTAGATAATCATTACACAATCCCATTCCAGCAATATCAGCCATATTTTCTCCAATGTAGAGCGATGTATCTGCATCTATATTATCATATCCCATAAACTTTTTGTATTGTTCATTTACATTTTTTATTATTTTTTCATAGTGTTTTTTATCGGCAGGTGTCCACCAATTTTTTAAATTTCCATGATAATCATATTTACTACCTACATCATCAAGACAATGACCAAGTTCATGTGCAATTGTAAAACCAATATTCGCTAAGTTATATTCTACACCTGTATCTTCTAGATCTATAAAAGGTTTTTGTAAATACCCTAATGGTACATAAATTCTATTATAAATAGGCATATAGTATGCATTTACAACATAAGCTTGAGAACCAGTTATTTTAAATATTTTCCAATCAATTTCAGGAATATCTATTATATTTTTACCATTTAAATGTATATATTGATTTACTCTCCATTTTGATATTTTTAATAAATTATTCCATGGATCATTGTGTTTATAATTGAGTAATGGATCTTCGCGTAATTTTGGAGGTGCAGCAATTAAAAATTCAATATATTTTAGTTTTTTTGCTGCATATTTTTTTGTATTTGGTGATAACCATGTATTATTTTTTATTTTATTAATAAAAATCTCTCTTAAATTATTCGCAATTTTTTTCGCATAATTTACATAATCACTTCTATAATTGTTTTTTATATATTGTTTTGTTAAAAAAGTGTTAAAAGCTATACTTAATCCAAATATTGGATATAAATCTTCTGGAAACATAACACGTTGTCCAGATAATTTTTTCTCGAAATATTCATAATATAATTTACGCCATTTTTTATGAAAACGTATCATTTGTATTAAGTGAATGTAGATCCAATAACTACGCCATTTACTATTAGTCCATTCACTTTTTAACTTATTTACCATACAAAATAGATAATTTAAGTTACTTGTTATAAAAAAAGAAGGTGTTTTTTTATATCCTAATTCTTTACTAAATGAATTCCAATCGAAACCATATTTTTTAAATGCTTCATTATGACTTAATTTATTATAGGTATTTTCTATATTTTCTTTTACTTCAGTACATCCATATGAATTAACCATTTCATATTCAATATCAAAAATATCTTCACCATTTAATCCATGATGATCTTTACCTAAACAAGTTCTAAACACTTTATTTATGTAGTCAACATAATCTTTTTTTATTTTTTTGTGCTCTGGTTTTGTTTGGAAATAAATATCTAGATCATATAATCCTACTTCAGGACCTGTAATATAATTTGCATAATGTTTAGAATCTTTTTGATCAGCTTCTAATGACCAACCTAATGGTGATGCAAATTTAATAACCTCGTTTTTAGATAAATCTGCTAGGTATTTCCATAAATTATCTGGATTACTTCTATATTCATCTATTTCTTTAATCATATTTTTAACATTTTTTTCTAATGTTCGTTCATTTAAATCTCTTAAAGAACAATACATATTATTTAATTCTTTACCTCTCTTTGTAGATTTATTTTCTTTAACATAATCTTTTACGTAACCTATAAGTTCATCATAAACTTTATCTTGTGTAATTCTAAAATTATCAAATTGTGTGAAATAATTATTTACTTCTTCCTTACTCATTTTATTTAACCATATTAAATTAGCATAAGTATAAAAATCTTTTGTAGGTTTTTCTTCTACATTTTGTTTTTTTAAAAGGTCAGTTAAATTTAATACTTTATCTTTTAATACTTTGTTTATGCTTTTATTTTCTATTTTTTTGGGAGCATTTTTATTATGTTGTTTTAATGCCTTTTCATAAAGATTAGTCATTAAATTACTACGATCTACTTTTGTCTTTGGAAAACTATTATCAATAATTGTAGCCATCATATTTTTTTTCGTTTTATTTTTACTTTTTGATTTTCTATTTTTTTTAGTATTAACCATTGTATATATATATATATATTAGTATTGATATAAATTTTCTGATATTAAGCTAAATGACCAATCTCCTCCATTTAAATTAACAGTATATCCACTATCATTTACTAACCTTACTTTTAATCTATCAACATCTACAGGACCAAAATAGGTTCGCATATTTAATTGTAGTGTACTACCATATTCAACAAATTGTTGTCCTGTTAATAAACCTTCTTTTTTTATAGGAATTATTGCTAAAACATCTGTTGTTGTAGGAGCATCTGCCTTTGTAGAGACATTATTTTTTCTGTTACTAATAATTTCATTTAAAGAATATATTTGAGCTTGTGTAATTCTTCTAGGAGCTGATATTACAACAGGCGCTGTTTTATTTTCTAAGCACTGTGCTTCATTAAATGATAAATCTGTATTGTAATAATTAGGTAAACTTAGTACATTATTTTTATTTGTGATACTTACTAAGCCCTTGTTTAAATGATTTTGATTAAAATCATCAATCACTAGCAAAAAATATTTTGGACCGTAGGTATCTATAACTGCTTCACTAATAATAGGTTCTTCTTTAAGATCATAACTATAAATAACCTCTCCAGCTCCATCTACTTGTCCTCGATAACCTAATATCCATCCTAATGTAGTATTTATATTTTTTATTTTAAAACAACCTGTTTTATCACCACAAGATAAATTTTCTCCATAAAAAATAATTTCTACATATTCATCTAGAGTTGGATCACTGTTTTTATTTTTTATGGTAACTTTTCCATTTTTAATTGTATAAGAAAATTCTATATAACTATAATCATTCTCTGTTACTGCAGTTAATTGTAGTTTTAAATTTATTTCTTCTATTAATTCTTCTGGTGTATAGTTACCACTATCAATTTTTATACAAGTAGATGTCTCACCATTTTTTATAAAAAAAAAATCATTTTCATAATTTTTATCTATAAGATACCATGAATAAGGTATCTGTATAGAATATAATTTTAAAGTTAATGTATCTGTAAGTGGATCAGATAAATCTAGTGTAAAATTTGTTGGAGAAGAAACACCATCCGGATTTGGTGTAAAAGGAACAACATTTTGTCTATATTTACTATCTATTGAAATAATACGCTGGGTTACATTTTTTAAATTTGGGTTCATACTGCCCTGAGATACAGGTAAACTAAAACTATTAGCAACGCCTAGTCTATTTCTTTTCATAATTAAATGCTCATTTTCATTATAAACATCAACCTTTTGTTCTCTATCTGTTGTTTTTTCTTGTTGATTTTTATCTGATGTTTGAGATATATACTGATTTTCCCACCAATTACCAAATTGCGTATTTTCATTGTTTTGAATATCTTCTTCCTCTTCTACTCTATCATTAGTATCTTCTTGTTCATCGTCTTCATCTTCATCTTGAAGATTTTGTAATAATTTGTTTTGAACATCTTGAAAAAAATAAGCCATATCATAGTTCTTTTCATTTAAAAAACGATTATATAAATTATTTGTTGTATCTGATATATCATCTACAGATGCATCTTTATCTAAATCTAATATTTCATACAATTCGTCTTCTGTATAGTTGTCTATATTTGTATCCAGACTCATTATATGTATAATACTATTTAATTTTAAATAATAACATATTTATTAAATAAATTATTGATAAATTCTTTGAAATTTATATCTAATTTTTCAATCCATTCAGGTAATATAGTTATACCTTGTGCCCTTTTTGAATGTCTTGCTCCTTTAAACAAGAGCAATTCTAATTTTTCCATTGTCTCTTTTTCTTCTTTATCTATCTCTTCTATATCTAGATAGTGAGTTCCCTTGTATATATATCGATTATATACCTTATCGGCATAAATATTATAACGTTTATCATCTATTAATTTATTTTTTATCAAACCTATACCCATAATTTTATTTTGTTGATTATTCATTTCTACAACTAGTACCTGCTCACGATATGGAATTTGTTCTTTTATTTTTAATGATGTTCCATAGATACAGGGTTCACTACTATTTGTGCGAAATCTTTTATTTTCACCATAAGTATTATCATTAAAACGCGTAGTCGTTATTTTATACATTTCTTTTAATATCTCTATACAAAGCCTTTTTAATAGTCATCAATTTTATTTAAAATTGGTGATTATTTTTAAGTTCGCTATTTTAAGTTCTGTTTTTTAATCTATAATATATTTTTTTTTTATTGATTTGTCTATAAAATCTATTTCTTTTGTTGTTAAATTGAAAAACTCGTTAATTTTTTCTGGTTGTAAATTATCTATAAGAGAGAATTCTGGTAAAAAAAAGAATATATATTTTTCTAGGTATTTCATTCTATATCTTGTAGCATTATATAAAAATACTACCAGATTACTTTCTAAACACCTTTTTATTTTTTCTAGGCTCTTTATTGATTTATCTTTTATTATATAATTATCACGATTACTTATTCCATATTTGCCTTCTTTATCTAGATAAGGAATACCATACATTTTATGTGATAATACTAATTTTGGTATATTATAGTAATGTAAAGGAATATCTGAATATTTTTTTATAAGTACATACTTATTGTCTTTTAATCGACATGTATGTATATTTTCATATTGCATAGAACCTATTTTTTCATCTGTGATAAATGCTTTTTTTGAAGGCATATTGGTTTTTTCTACTTTTAAGTGTCCATAAACCATTGTTTTACTAATGATTTTATCAAATATAGAAGCGTAATCTAGAGGAATAATATTTAATACTGATTTATATCTATCTATGCGCCATTGTATATAATCTCTCTTTGTTGTATCATAGAGGTTTATAATTTTATCTGTGTTTTTTTTCTCTAGTAAAAAATAAACAAGAGGTGTTTGTGCATTTTTATTAAATAGTTTATTAGCATCGTTTCCATTGATTGTATGCATTTTATGTATTTTATATTTTAATAATAGTGTGTTTATCTCTCTTGTATCTGGTTTTAACCAAATAGCAGGAATTATTAAATTTAAATAACCACTGTTTTTTAATAAATCTATGCTTTTTTCTACAAAACTGGTCCAAACTGTTAGACCATCATTTGTTTTTTCTACATTTTTTAGCGTGGGCACCTTTTTTATTCCTTTTGAATTATATGGTGGGTTACCTATTATAATATCTGGCTCTACAAATGATGTAGGTAGACTTTCTAAATAATCTCCACTGTATATATTCGCATTTTCTCCAAATCTCTCTTTTAATATTTTTATAGAGTTTGGATTTATTTCAATTAAATAAATCATATGTTGAATAATAAAATCTTTTCTTTCTTTACTATCTGGAATTTCATTAAAGAGAGATTTATCTAATCTATAAAAAAGAGCTATTGAAAAATTACCTGTTCCGGCTCCTATATCAAGCCATTTTATTTTTTTATTTTTAAAAATATGATCTGGAAATAGGTCTAACATATTTTCTATTAAGCTAAATGGAGTATTTACTTCACCATAAAGAGTTTTGTTTTCTATATTTATGTTTAATAATGGATCTATACTATTGAAATCATAATTTAAAATAGACATATTATTTTAAATTGTGATAAAATCTGCTTAATGTAAACGTTTTCTTGTTTTATTTTTTCTTGTTTTATTTTTTCTTGTTTTTTTTCTAATTTCAGGCATTTTTTTCAAAACTAAATCTACAATATTTTTATAAAAAGGACGGAAATTTTTCTCTTTTTTTATTTCACTAACTGTAAACCATTTAATTTTTTGTTTTTCTAAGAGACCATTATCTACATTTTTTATAATTTGAGGAAGATTTCTTTTTGAAAAATTAAAATTATTATTAAAATAAAAAGGGAGATTTTCGTCGTAGTCTGTTTTAAATACATAAGTATGATAGGTAGGAAGGGTTACTTTTTTAACTATATTTTTTTTCACCATTTTTCGTACTTCGCTAATAGTACCAAAAAAACCATTTAATTCTTCTGCCCCTTCACGTGTAGCTGTTTCAAAGTGACTTTCGCCTTCTTTTTTTCCTCCTCCAAAATCTGCCCACCCTGGTGTATCATCCATATTATTTTCTAAACCAAATAAAAAATATAATTTATTTTTATGTATTGCTACTGGTAATATACCTCCACCCATTGTATATATATACTATTTATAATAAAATTTTATTTATTATAAATTTAAACACGGTTTGAAACACGAAGACTTCTGCGAAGAGGCTTCGACATAGAAGATGATCTTTTTCTTGTTTGCATTTCTTGTTGTACTTCACTTTTAACTTCACTCATCATAGTATCTCTAAGAGTTTCACGAGTTTCAAATCTTTCTTGTCGCTCTTTTTTTTGATCTAGATATTTTTTTTTTAAACATCTATCACTATATCTTTGTTGTCTATCGCTAATGGTATTCATTATTATATTATATATACTCGTAGCGTCTTTAAATTTATTTATAATATTTTTATTTAAGTATTAAATATTGGTACCTTAGTTTTCAAAGCCATCTGTATTAATGGTGTCTTGTTCTGGTTCTTGTTCAGGTTCTGTCTCAACATTATCATTTGAAGTATTAGTTTGATTATTTATATCATCTATAATTGATGATATAGTATCTTTATTACAACTAAATTTAAATTTACTAGGATAAGTAAATCCACCTAATTGATTAGAAATTTTTTGATCTTGTACAAATTGTAATTTATTTATAGTCTTTCTGTTTAATTTAACACGATCTAGATAACTTAATTGTATATATGTATTACATGTTCCTTCTGGACCATATGTAGTACCATTTTTATAAAAAACATTAAAACTAGGATCTACTACAATTTGACTATGTGTATCAGTATCTAGATAATATGTTACACCGTTAACTGTTATACTCTCTTTATTACCATCATTAGATGATAAATTATCACCAGATCTTGGATAATGTGTAGAAGAATTATCTTGAACAGATGGATATCTGAAACGATTACATGTTCCATTTGGTTTTGAAATAATCATACATAAACTATTACCGAAACCATCTGTAGTATCAAAATATAAATATTGTCCACACCATATATTACTTTGTTTAATATTATCTACATCTGGTGATTTTTCATAATAATATCCTTTTGTTACATTTAATAAGTTTTCATAATTTTGAGCACCTGTTAAGCATTTTGTAAATGGATTTACATATATATCTGATTGAATTTTACATGAAGATGTTATTGTTTTATTTTTTATATCATTATATATTGTTTTACATTTCTTTTTATTTATTAAATCAGATGCTGATAAATTTTCTCTAGCTGATTGAAATGTTCTAAAATGAGACATATATATATATATAATATTAAATAATATTATTTAATATCATATTTTTAACTGTAAACACACTCAAACATAAGAGATAATGACCAATCCATATTATTTAAATCTAATATTCTAGAATAATCATCATAGAGGGTTATTCTTAGTTTTGATATGTCTACTGGACCAAAATAACTTCTTGAACGATTTATTTGTGTAGAAAATCCATCATCTTGACCTAGTTGATAAATACCATTGTTTTGTGAAATAGTAGCTATGTTTAGTCTAGCAATTATATTTTTATTTGATATTGACTCATTAAATGCAGATACAAAGTAATTATTTACATTATTATTGTAATCATCAATAGCTAAATAGATGTATTTTGGTCCAGATACGTAACAAATACCTTCTGATACTACTGTCTCACCATTTGGGGCATTATAAGTTCCTACACGATAACCTAAATTCCACCCTAATTTTAATGGTAATGGTATGTCTGTTTCTAATGTATTATCTTGTGTAACATTAAAACTAATAATATAAGATGTTGGTTTAGTATTATCAGATATACTTTGGGAAAATATACTTCTACCAGATACACGATCTACTGTATATTTCAAATTAAAAGGAGATTTAAATACATCTGTTCCTGAAAGTGCATTATTAATAGCTATTTCTACTGCAAATGCATTAGTTGAACCTATAAACATCTGCTCGTAATTACCATCAGGTAAAGTAACAATAGTATTCATATCATAATCACTTTCGTTTTCTGCTATACCTTTCGAACACCATTTTATTAACATTTTATTATTACCATTTTTTTTGCTTATTGAGTAAAATGTTAACGGTATTTCAAAAGAAGATAATCTCATATTTACTACATTTTCAAATTTATAAGGTAAATTTATATTCATATCTGTACTTACAGTATTATAATAGTTTGGTCTAAATTTTGAATCAATATTCACTGACCTTTTTATAGTTCTATAATTAATTGGATTTAAAATTCCTGGAGGAGCACCGGTTAAATCTGCTATTAAACCATTTGTAAAGTCTGGATTTGCATTTCCTTCTAGCACAGATTGCCTCTGTATTACTGTGCTAGTTCCTTTTTTAATAACATTATTATAATTTTTTAATGGCGATGAAAATAGTGTATTATCTACAGTAGTTAACCTATTTAAAATATTATTTATAAAATTATTTAAATTTTGTTTTTGTTCATCTTTAATACCACTATTATTATTTACTGTATTTTTTAATTTATTGTGATTTACTTCTACATCTTCTTTTGTATAAGGATAATTTAAATAAAGAATATCTTCTAATTCTTTATTTGTATATAGATCAATATTTAACTCCATATTTTCCATGTATATATATTAAAAATGTTTTTTTATTATTTTATTTCTATTAATTTTAAAAATTTATCACTATTATTTTCACATTGTAGATAAAAATTAATTAATTGTGCCGGTGAATATAAATATTCAGGAATTTTATCTAATGTTTTTTTTGTTAGTTTTTTTTTAAATAGATAATTATAAAGATCATTAATTACTTTATGATTTGCGTTTTGTAACTCAAGTGTTACATCTATTCTACCTGGTCTTATTAATGCACTATCTAATTTATCATAATGATTTGAAGAAATAATTAATATTCTTCCTGGTGTTTCTTGTATACCGTCCCATAAATTAAGTATATCATCTAAAGTAATAGGATCATCATTCAGCATTTTTTTAACATAGTCGTCTGATAAATTTTCACTATTTTGTGATGTTGTTTTATTAGAGATAACTTTGTCCTGATCTTGTCTTTTATTTTTTAATTCGCGACTTAATACTACATCGTCATTGCAATCTATATCTTCAATAACTATTATCTTTTCATTAAAATCAATATCTTGCTGATTTAAATTATTATATCTTAATTCAAAAAAGAATTCTTCTAAATATTGACGTTTTTTAAGCAATTTTAAAGATAATATTATTACATGACGGTTCGTATAACTAGCTAATGCTTTAATAAAAGAAGTTTTTCCTGTACCTGGAGGTCCATATAATCCAATACCTAAGGTATAAGGCATACCCATTTTTTCATACCAATGTTTATTTTTTAAAAAAAAATCTACTTTTTTTAATGTTTCTTCTTTTTTATCAAAAAAAAGATTGTTGAAATTTCGTGTAGTTTTAAATTCAGTCTCTAACCAACACGAATAATTACTAATATCTTCATTTGGTGTTTTAAACAATTTGTAAATAAATTTTTTTGTTAGTCTATCTTTTTCAATATTTTTTAAATAATAATCTGTAACCTCTTTAATAAAACTGTTTATACATTTTAAACTAGATTTATATGAATAAATTTCTAATCTAATATTTTCAATTTTATAAGAAGATTTTTTTTTATCATCATTATTTTCATCGTCTACTGTAATCATTGTATTTACATATATTTGTTTTTTTTCGTCTATTAAAACACTAGATATCTGATCAATTATATATATATTTTTTGTTTCTTTTTTTTCATCATCTCTATAAAAAGATTTTTTTTTTGGAATATATATTTCTTTTACACTGTAAATTGAATTATTTGTATTTATTAAACTTATTATATGGTTATTAACTGCCTTAAAACTATCACTGTATAACGACATCATATCTATATTATCATTATAGTTTGATGAACAAGTACAGATTTTTCCTTCTAATGTAATCATATGTTTTTTGAAAAAACAATCAAAACGTAAATGTTTTACGTCATTGTATAAATTGTTAAGTTTATTACAAATAAAGCTAAAAAATCCTATTGCTATTGTTGATATTATCGCATTTATAAAAGGATTATCTGTTTTAAATTTATTAAATATAGTCATATGTATAGAATTTTCCAATAAATAATCGAATGATGGTATATTCGCAAGCATTTTTTGTTTTATATTAGTAATAATTGTCTATTTAAACATTTTTAATATATCTAATATTAAAAATATTTATCCACCACATACTTTACAACTAGGAGGATAACGCGTTGTAATTATTTTACTTAAATTAAAAATTGGTAATGACCCTCTTTTTCTTCTAAAATGATTGTAACTAGGGGGTTTTTGTATATTTTGTTTTTGTTGTTGTTGTTGCTGTTGTTTTAAAGGTTGATTAGTATTTACTTTATTTTGTCTTCTAACTTTGTTTGATGATAAAAAAAACATCTTCATATTTTATATATATAGATATAGATATTTTAAAAATTAACATAGACAACTATTTGAATAAGCAATACCATAAAATCGCGTTTTATTTCCTTGTTTTGCATGTAAATCACCATATTTTTCTGTTTTTGCAGGTCCTCGTCCCTTTAATTTGGCTAAATATCTATCATAACTATTGTGCTTAATATCAACTCCTTTACCTTTCGCACTACATGATCCTGGTCTACATCTTGTAATAGATGTTTTTGTAGAATTTCCACGAGAAGGAACATTTCTATTTGTTATAGACATAGTATTTCTATCACTTTGTCTATTCCAAGAATTGCGTCCATTATACACACTAAGACAAGCTTTGTTTGTAGTATAAAGCGATGAAGGAACACGAACTGTGTTCCAAATTCTTTTTTGATTATTTGTTTTAATGTAGGGACCAGCACAACCATTTGATCTAGCAATTCTTTTTGGCTCTTCTACTACACAATATTGCATTTCTACGTTATAAGGATCTTCACTAGTTTTGCTTGATGTTGTGTATAATTGAAAATTAGGACCATATTTTAGATAATTAATACCATAACTCAAATCTTGTAATTCACATTTACTACAATTTTTAGTATTTGTATAATATTCCATTGCTTCTGTAGACGTTATTTCAGCCATATAATATATAGTTATATAAAATTAAAATTGAAATAAACCATTATAATAGTGAATAGTATAAAATAATGAATTCAAAAGAAACTCTTTATTGTTCTACTTGTTCTAAAGAATTTAAAAGAAAAACATGTTTTGATAAACATATAGTTGTATGTGCAAATTTAAATAATAAAAATCTTGATAATATACCAACACATAGAGAGATGTATCTTTTGGTCTTAGATTTAAATAAAAAATACACAATGTTGGAAAAAAAATATACTACATTACAAAATAAATATAATCAATTGGTCGTAAAAAATAAAAAGACACCTATTGATTATTTAAAAGAAAATATTAAAGTAGAAGATAGCTTTGATAGATTTATTAGTTTAATTGAAATAGATGATGATTATATTGAACACATAATAAATAACTCTTTTAGTGAATGTGTTTCTTTTATAATTACTAATGAAATTTCTAAAAAAAATGTAAATAGTCTACAATGTTTTACAAATAGTAAAGATCGTCTTTATATCTACAGAGAAGAATGGTCAGTTCTAGAAATAAGTTTATTAAAAGAATTTGTTGAAAAAATACGGCAAAAACTATTTATTAAACATAAAGAGTTTATTTCTAAAAATAAAGATAAACTTTATCAAGAAAAGTTCGCAACGGATTATGCGAATACTATAAATAAGATAATGGAACAAAACGATAGAGAATATACTAGTATTAAAAATAAAATTTATAAAAAAATTCACGCAAAATTAGAATTAGAATAAATCAATAAATGTAAAAAAGTCCTATATGAAAATAAAATTGAAGTAATTTTTTATTTTTTAGAATACTAATAACTAAAACAAAATAAGCAACAAGCAACCTAAAAAACAAGATGTCGTCTACTCAGTATTCTATCTATATCCCACGTGTCTTCTCCAACATTGATGAAGAAAAGATCCGCTTTATCTTTAAAAATCTCGATATCGGAGTTGTAGATCGTGTTGATATGATCGCAAAGACCAATTCTAAGGACGAGAAATACAACATGGTATTTGTCTGGTTTAGTGAGTGGTTTAACAACTCAGCTGCCGTAAATCTTAGAGAAAAAATTGAAGATAAAAACACTCAGGCAAAGTTTGTCTACGATGATCCTTGGTACTGGATCCTTTTGCCTAACACATCCAAGAACGAGGCTTCCACAGTTGAAAACAAAGAGAAAAAGGTTGAAAAGCCACAACAGCAACAGCCTATGATGCAACAGCCTATGATGCAACAGCCTATGATGATGCAACAATGGCCTATGTATAATATGCAACCTGGATATTATCCTCAGTGGAATATGCATATCCCACCATTGGTTGAAGCACCATATGGACATGGTACCATGACGCCTTACTATGGACCTCAGCATGGCTACCAAAATCCAACCTACACTGCCGAAGATGAAGCCATGATGGATGAGCTTGAACAGATGATGGATCGCGAAGAAAACGCATAAAAGGTAAGTAAAGTAGAAGTATAGAATTTGCAATTGTAACTTTAATTAATTAAAAAAAATAATAAAAAGGGTAATACACCTTTTTTTATTATTATTATTTATTTTTTCACTATTATTATTTAAACTACAGGGTAAGATGGTTGCATAGCAATACCACATACTCCAGGATCATTTTCACTATCACTACGTTCAATTTTAATGTATCCATTATCACCCCATGAAGTACTCCAGCTATTTTTTACTAACCAGTATGGAGTACCACTTTCTTCACCATATCCAACAATTAATACACCATGATCTAGTTTTGTTCCACAACTTTCGTCTGTTAATACACCACTTGTATACATTTGAAATACGCGTTTGTCTGCTTCAATTGCGATAGAAACAGGACCCATAGATACAGCCTCTTTAAGATGAACTTGATTGTTTGGTGTAACATCTACACAACTAGACATTGTAACTACTTTTTTGCAAGAAGTATCACATTCACCTTTTGATGCATGGTAAGGATATTGACTTTCACTGCAAATTCCATCATTTTCAATTACATATTCAAAAGCACTGTCCATTAAACCACCATTACATGCGTGATTTCCATATTTACCAGAGCAGTCTACTAATTCTTGTTCAGAAAGACTTTCTAAATCATTATTTTTAATTGCCCAAGCTCCCTCCATTGCTCCAGTTGCACTAAATGACCAACAAGAACCGCATTGTCCTTGATCTTTTACTGATGTTACAGCATTTTTACTACGCCAGTCTAAGCTATCAGGTGTGTCTTCATCTAAAAATTTATATTTATCACAAGGACTGCTAAATGGTCCTTCTAGTGATAATCTATTGTAGAGTTTAAATTCTTCATGTGTTAAATCAGCAAATTTTGTAATACCAAGAGTAAATTTATAATTTTTACTGTTTTCACTCTCAATATAGTGTAAATTATCTTTAAAAATTTCAAAACGATCAACTAATTCACGTACATTGCTATATTTACGTTCAAATTTACCCATAAAACTTTGGAATTTAATCCAATGTTCATCTACAAAGGTATCATTACCTACAGAAAAAGCACTAGAAAATAGAGACAAAAGAGAAAAAACAAAGACAAAACCTTTATTCATTATATATATTGCTAAAGGTTTAGTTTTAAGTAAATTTAAACTAATATATATATTGTTACCTAGATTGATGTAATACTTTTATTTTTTTTTTTGTGAAATACATTTTACATCTATGTAATAAAATGTATTTAATTAAAGATTTTTCACATATATTGGTAAAATATTTGTACCAATGCTTATATTTAATTGATCAATATCGCCTTTATTTAATTCTATAGCATATTTGCTTTGTAC
>Ga0181416_1000051_pt1 | contig 26179 bp, 21 predicted proteins | sample 39SPOviralmetaG_FD_130141 | JGI IMG/M metagenome (GOLD analysis project Ga0181416, IMG submission 130141) | Marine viral communities from the oligotrophic San Pedro Time Series (SPOT) site, San Pedro Channel, CA, USA - 39 SPOT_SRF_2013-01-16 | ecosystem: Environmental > Aquatic > Marine > Strait... | reverse complement strand
TGGTGATGGTATAGACGACGAGTTTGATACCGACAACACAGACGGCCCGCTTGGAGATAGCGATGGTGATGATGTGATCAATCAGAACGACAACTTTCCAAACAATGAAAATCGTGCAAGTGGGAATGATTCAGATGGTGATGGAGTAGATGATGAATTTGATACAAGTTACGCTGTTTTAATTACAAGTTTAAATGGTTCTGTTTCTGGAGGCGGGCAGAAAACAGTTGGATCTACAGTGACACTTACTCCTGTGGCTGACTCTGGGTATAGTATGATTGGTTGGACGGTAAATAGTGGGGGGGTAACCATTTCGAATAATTCATTTACTATGCCCGGTAACGATGTATCAATCACTGCGAATTATAGCAAAATAAATTATAACGTATATGTTTATGGGGATAATGGCACCGAGACGGGTGCTGGTACAGCCCAAATTGGTGATACTGTAACAATTTCTGCATCGCCAGATAGTGGATATGAATTTACGGGTTGGACGGTAAATAGCGGAGGAGTTACGATAACTAACGATTCATTCACGATGCCTGCGAATAGTGTATCGGTCACAGCTAACTATGCAGAAGTTATCGCTCCACTTACTAATGACCTAGGCTCAAACTACGGAGGCACTAAACACTTGGAAATGATCAATGTAGGACCAGGAACCTTTACAATGGGGCAGAATGGCGTGGCTACACCTGTTCACGAGGTCACCCTGACTAAAGGTTTTCAGTTAAGCAAATATGAAATCACGCAGGCGCAATACCAGGAGGTAATGACAGGGAATACTGATGGTTTAAGTGCTACTCCGAGTCAATATGGCGGTAACCCGGATCGCCCAGTGGAAAGTGTGTCATGGGATGCGGTCCAGGTGTTTTTACAACGCTTGAATGCACAGCTAGCAAGCAGTATTCCTTCGGGTTGGGAATTTGCCTTGCCAACAGAAGCAGAGTGGGAGTATGCCTGTCGAGCTGGCACAACAAGTGTACATTCCTGGGGGAATAACATAGACTCCACCCTAGCTAATTACAGTGTCAATAACAATATTGGAAGCACAACAGATGTGGGAAGCTACGCCGCTAATCCTTGGGGCTTTTTTGATATGCATGGCAATGTGTATGAATGGGTAGCGGATTCACAAAATAGTTATACTTCGAGCCCACAGGTCGATCCCTTTTATGACGGAGGGTCGACATCAAGAAGGGTATGTCGAGGCGGGTCCTATGCTCATGGGTCTTACTACGCAGCTTCAGCAGTTCGTGACAATGCTACTCATAACTACGGGCAGTATTGGCACGGCTTCCGTGTCGCATTAAAGCATACTGCACACTTTACAGGTGTGGAAGATATTCAATATACACAAGCAGAATTAGACAATTTCCCTGACACCACAAATAGCGACTACTCATTAGCAGGCGCAATTATTCAGTTCACTGGAGCTACAGGGTCTACGGTGAGTTATATAAAAAATGATTATTACAAAATAACGAACAAGAGATGGAACTGGATGACTAATAAGTACGAGTACACCGTGGTTGATGGATCGGGTACTACTATGTCGCCTGTATTAATCGGTAATTCTAGTGGACCGACTAATACTTCAGACCCACTCACTCAATGGCAATTAAAAGAAATACCTTTTGATACAGATCAAGATAATATTAGGGATGATACCGATTATTTTTGGGGGAGGAGTGACAGTTTTCCCGATGGCGGAGACAGTACAAATAACGATTGGGAGTATACGGGCCTGTACACACAAACCAAAGCCGAGTTAGACACCTGGGGAATTGATTCGTCAAGTACTATCCAAATAAATGATGTGATTAAACTTTATGCAAATGACGAGTACTACATTGTAACCAACACTACTAGGACAGGGGCGAATCAAGCTCAATTAATAGATTTTATTGGTCCGGTTGATAATGCAGCATACAGTTATATTTATGCAAATACTAGAGGGAGCTCATTTGATAAGGTAGCTGAATGATGTAAGTCATACAAAAAAACTATATTTAAAAACTAATCAATTTTCTTTATTATAACATGTACATTGTATTGTAATGAAGAATACCTCTAAAGCTAATGCATCTTTGTTTGACCTTGATCCGTCAACAATGATATGTTTATATAGGATAGACTTAAAGGATAAAGGTAATTATTTATTTCATGCTGGGGAGAATGGATATCAAAACAAATTGGTATTTAATAGTCAGGATTATGATTATTTTCCCATAAAGGTCGAGGGGTTTGAAATGCACGGGGACGGCAGATTACCCCGACCAAAGATGACATTCTCGAATCACAAGGGAAGCATATCAATGAAGTTGGCTTATTTTAATGACTTCACTAATTATAAAGTAACAAGAATAAAAACTTTTGTTAAATATTTAGACTCAGTTAATTTTCCTGACGATGTGAATCCACATGCCGACCCAGACCCTGATGCTTCTTTTGCTGAAGATGTTTTTTATATCAATCAAAAAGTAAAAGAGGATGACAATATTGTAGAGTTTGAATTAGTGTCTTTACTGGAGCTGCAGAATGCAAATGTACCAGCACGAACAATGTATTCAAATAACTGTCCGTGGGCATACAGGAGTACTATTGGCTGTGGATACAGAGGAAAGCCGGTGTCAGACGATAAGAATAAAAGATTTGTAGCTAGCGGATACAATGGACAGATGGTTGGATCTGAAGTGTATTTTTCGGGCGAAGATATTGTGGGAGAATTTGGTGCACGTGATGAAAACGGGCTATACCAAGACTGGACAAACACTGGGGTGTACGATAAGGGTGACGTTGTTAAGCTTATACCATTCTCTTCTGATCCAGAATTAACACCTGTCGGTATATATGTTTGCCTTAGTGACGATGTAAGATCTAACCCTGTATTGGATAGGCAAAATTGGGTTAAAGATGATTGTGATAAAACATTATGCGGCTGCAGATTAAGATTTTCTGATGATGCTACTGGAGCAGGTGGCGGAGTTAGGCTTCATGAAAATAAAGAAGGAAGCGATAATTTTTGGGCAGAAAGTGAAGAAGGGTTGCCTTTTGGGGGATTCCCAGGAATAGATCCTTATGACTTCAAATAAATTTTGCGACAGTATAATAGAGCATGCCAATAGTAGCCCCGAAAAAGAGGTTTGCGGCTTCGTTATTTTATCTGATGATTTAATCGTATATTCTGAAAGAGCGATAAACGAAAACCCGAAGCCAGAAGATTCATTCTCTATATCGCCAGCTAAATTTTTAAACTACAAACTTAATAAAAATATATTAGGAATATACCACTCTCACACACGAGAGGACGAGTTTCCATCTGAGCATGATAAAGCGGGTGCAGAAGCAACCGGACTTCCTTATTTAATTTACAGCCTGAAGACTAGGAGGTTCTTTTTATACTACCCAGAGTCTTACGATCCGGCCAATCTTTTGGGGCGGCCATATGTAAAAGGATTCTACGAGTGCACCTGTATATTAAAAGACTACTTTATATCCAACCTAGATGATAACATAACAACATGGAATCAAAACTATTGGTTGCCAGAATTAGATGAAGCAGCAAATAAATTATTAATAAATATTTTAAATAAAAATTTAATGCAATTAAAAAAACAAGATAATATACAAAAGCATGATGTTATAGTATTTGAATTAAAGCAAGGTAAAAGATTTCATGTTGGCATATATTTGGGTAATGATTATTTTGTGCATCAACCAATGCATGGATTGTCTTGTAATCAATTATTTGATGAAAGATGGCAATCTAAGGTTAAACATGTGTACAGGCAGCATTCTTTAGTGTAAATAAAATAAGGCAAAAGGATGAAAAAGATACATTTACATGGTGATCTTGGTAAAAGGTTTGGTGAAACCTGGGATCTTGATGTGTCTTCTGCTGCCGAAGCTATGGCTGCATTATGTGCCAATAATTTTGGTATACAAAAATATTTACAAGAAGCATACAATACTGGAATAAGTTATGGTATAAAAAAAGATTCAGGAGAAATACTACAAAGTAAAGAAGAGCTTGAATTAATTAGTAATCAAGATTTTCATATTTTCCCTATACCTCAAGGCTCTCAGACATTTACTATAAATTTAATAATGATGGCTGCGACAACTGCAGCCAGTATGTATATACAAAAGAAAATTGCTGAAGCCATGGAGAGAGATGACTCTGTACTTCAGGCTCAAACCCAGTCTTTTATATATAGTGGAAAACAAAACAGGTTTGAGCAGGGATCTACCGTTCCATTGGGATATGGCAGAATGAATGTTGGGACAAACATTATATCTGCATGTGCAATAAACTATGACTTTAGCGCGGAAAAGGTAAAAGTTTTTAATTTCGAAGAGGGTATATATAGTTTAGTTCCGTTTTATCAGGACCCTGAATTATATCAAGAGCACGGCCCCCTGGGGGCATCGTTTGGTAAAAAAACATTCGATGGAAGTAGTGAATACAGGGTAATAGATCCAACATATTTAAAACTTAAGCTAGGATTAATAGGTACAATGTTTGGAACTATTGATGGAATGTATGGTTCGGCTCTTACATCTGAAGAGTATAGAAGACAAGTTGTATCCATGGAGGAATGTAAGGGTGATAATTTTTTTGGTTATTATTGCTATACATTTGATTGGTCGAAGGGGGTAAATAGAGATTTATTACCGAACTTCAATGAAGATACAGGAAATTGGTATGCTGAAACTAAAACTATTGATAAGACAACATTTGCTATACCTTCATTGGAGGCAGAGAAAAGCTCTTTCGTGTGCATACAAAGTGACCCAAGACTAGAGACAGAGCAGCTTGGGAATTTTTATCCTATATTTTGGAGTGAAGAGAGTTTAGATGAATTAAAGGGTAACTTACAACTTAAAAATTTACTTGAGGCATTCCCTGTTCAAGCGGGAGAGAGATGGGTTGATGGTAAAAAGGAAAATGGACTGGGCTGGTTTAAATTAGAATCAACTACTGTATATAAAGCTATAGATTTAATTTGCGAAGGATCAATAGATGGATTTGCAAGTAAGAACGGAGAACTTTTGGATTTTAGCAAAGATTTTAAAGTAAATGAGGCAAGTAAAAATAAAACAAGAAATGAAAATGACGACTATCTTCAGGCAGTATATCTAGATTCAACCCCAGTAAAGGAGGTAAATTATACTGCAGAACTAGATAGCTATAATATTAACGAGTTTGATATTGATGTCGGTATGAATTCAAAAGGAGCAATGGGCACTGATGACCAACTTCCCCTTAAGGAACAGTACCGGTTTACCGCAGACACGAAAGAAATTAATGCCCCGCTTTATGGCCCTAGGGCGGTTGCTGAGACTTTCTTAGCAGAGGGTGAATTGGAAGCATTTCAGCCTAAAAAAATATACAATCAAGGAGATGTTGTATTGCATGAAGAAAATGGGGGTTTAACTAAATATAAAATAAACAAAAACTTATCAAACCAGTTTTCAGATAAAGAAAATTATTTATATGAGGGAGATATTTCAAAGGCGGATATAGTATATACCGGAGAGGAATTAAATATACAGTTTTTAGTTACCGGGCCAGGGCTTGGTGAATATGGATTTTTTGGGGAGCAGCAATCTTATACAGAAGGGGATAAGATAAAAACAGAAACATACGATGGGCACTGGGAATATTATAAACTTGGGCCGGGCGCTGAAATATATCTCGGAGATTATAGTAAGGATACTGATTATAGCGCGGAGGTCGGCAAAATAATTAAAAAGAAAGATTTTTTATACAAAATAAAGCCCGGAAAGGAAGTGGATGAGGAAACTGGGGAGACTTCTATAATTGCAGATTTCAATGAAGATGCCCTTCCTGGCGGGGATATTAATACATTTGCAGATACACTATTCATAAAAGTACCATCTCCAGACGGCGAGGAGAGAATCATATTTAATGATTACGGTAAAATATTATCCGAGCAGCAAGATTTTATAAGTAAACAAATAGACATCACCCCAGAGTCTGAAGACGATCAAGTTGAAATTTTTTGGCAAAAGATTTATATAAATTCACCAGTAGAAATAAAAAATGACAGTGACGAGAATATAACCGAGCAAATATCTATATTTGGCCCCGGGAATAGTTATGTAACGAGTATTGAAAAAAGTGTGCAGGAGGAAAACTATGCTAGTCATACTATTATTAATCCGTTAGTGGAGCAAGTGTATGTCAGTTTACAGCTTGATGAATTAATGTATTTATACGAGGGTGATTATGTTCAGGTGGAATATAAAATTGGAGAGCTTTGGTTTGACATATTAAATGGATTAAGTATTTATTTTGGGGTTGTCGGGGTTGTAAATACAACCAGGGGAACTACAAAGTTAGCAGATGCAATTATAATGATGGAGCTGGCCGGAATGGCGGGGAATCCAGATGGCGTAAAGGATGGAGAAGAACTATTGGCGGATGCGGTCCAAATTGGAGGTAAGGGTGTGGAACAACTCGCTGTGGCGGGTGTTTTGCAGGCAATTGAAAATCTTTTAGATAAAAATGATAGATTTAACTTGGGAACTAAAGTTGAAAACTCTGGAGAAAGTTGGCCAAATAGGGCAAAATTTAGGATAAAATACGGAAATGAGGGAGAAATTATGTACTCCACTGATGTATATATGTATGGAATTGCAACATCGCCCTACAGAAAAGATGTAAAACTATATATGCCACCAAACCCTGGACAGAAAAATAGAATAATTAAAGTATATAAGCTTAATCGAGAAAGGAATCCAGTGAAAGAAGGCGAGCAAGCCGCAAGATATAAGGACAGGATGTCGCTAGCCGCAGTCACGGAAATAACCCCGGTGAATTTAAGTTATCCGAATTCTGTTGTTATTGGAACAAGGGTAAATGCAAGAGATTATGCAAATATACCAGAAAGAAATTACCACTTAAGATTAAAAAAAGTAGCATTACCAGATGAGGCAACATATGACCCAGAAACAAGAAGGTATTTACAAAACTGGAATGGACTGTTTGCTGGTCAAGAAGATAAGAGTGACCCAATCCCAGAGAATGCTAAGAGATGGACAGACAATCCCGCATGGTGTCTTTATGACTTAATAGCTGACAAAAGATATGGAGTTGGGCGTTTTGGAATTAAGCCAGAGCATATAGATAGATGGACACTTTACAAAATATCTAAATACTGTGATGAATTTATTCCAACTGGCTATAGCCCTAAATTCCCAAAGAAAAAGTTCTCGTATAATAGTAATGAGTTAGGCGGCCATTCAGTGATTATTGATGGGGTTGATAATTTTGCGGCTGAATTTAACCACCCTAATAAAAAACTTGCATTATTTTATCAAGATGGAACTTATGATAGTCTTGCAATCTCGAGCACAATAATAGAAGAAAATAAAATAATATTAAAACATAAACCTTTATTTGATGTTGGTGAATGTGCAGTAGAGATTGATTATCCATTAGTTGAGCCTAGGTATACCCTGAATGCTTTTATAATGAATCAGTCTAATGCATTTAAATTAATAAATGAATTTGCATCTATATTTAGGGCATTTAGTTATTGGTCTGGTGGGGCTATAAATTTCTTTCAAGATGAAAAAAGAGAATCTGTCATGTTGTTCTCTAATAATAATATAGCCAAAGAAGGATTCGCATACTCTAATACCCCAAGAACAAGCAGAACGAATATTTGTAAAATAAAATATTTAGACAGATATAATCACTTTCGGCCAAAAATGGAGCATCATGAGGATAGGGATTCTGTTATTGAGAATAATATAATTGAGCAAACTATAGATGGGTTTGGCATTACATCACAAGCTCAAGCTAAAAGAGCCGCTGAGTTTTTAGTAAAATCAGCAAACCTAGAAACAGAAATAGTAGCATTTAAAACTAATCTGCTTGGGTCATATTTAAGACCAGGAGATATCGTAGATGTGTTGGATAATAAAAGAAATATCGGAAAATTTTCCGGAAAGATACTTGATATAGAGGTAGCTGACGACGGAAGAACTGGGTCTATAAAAGTAGATTACCCCGTATCTTCCATAATAGATCCAACGGACATGAATACATGGAGAAAGGTTACTTTGTATAGCCCATCTCAGAACCAAACTATTGAATCTTTAGATGCAATAGGATCACCTGAAAATCAAGATATAGACGATATAAGAAAGCCGCAAATAATTGAATACTTTGTCTCTGAGGTATACGAAAATGATACAAGATTAAAGCTTTACAATAATCCATACGAATTTATTGAGGGTGAGTATACATGGTATCAAGCATTGGCTGATGCCGAAGAAAGGGGCGGTGTGCTTGCTAGGATATATAACGAAGATGAGCTCAATTTAGTCAAGGAAGCTCTTCCGGCTGATAAATCTGCATGGATTGGTGGTTATTACAGAAGAAAACCAGAGCCCGGGAAGGCTGTGTGGCACGAGCCTAAATCTTGCGAGCCCGGTGGAGAAGGTATAGAGTTTTTTGACTGGAAAGATGAATACCCGCAATTTAACAGCCAATCAAATCCAGGAGATTATTTAAAAGTAAATGGATCCACTGATATGAATATTCATGGAGACTGGACACATGATGATGGAAAAAATAAAATCGGATACCTGTTAGAGAAAGTTTCTGACAACGACCTCAGGGATCTGATAGGTATAGAGGGAACCACCTTCTCTCTACAAAGCGATGTTAATCTAGCCAATAAAAAACAATACAAAATTATTAATATAACAGAAGATTCTAATGGTATATTTAATATACAAGGATTAGAATATAATGCTGATAAGTTTGATAATATTGAAAAACATGCATCTATTCAGCCGCCGACTAGACCTGTTTTATTTACAGAAAAAACTTTAGCACCGCCAGCAAATGTTAGGATTGAAATATTAAATGAAGATTTCCAGAATAAAATTCCTTATGGTCTTAAGGCTATATGGAAAACGGATCCGGCAGCAGCATCCTATCGAGTTCAGTTTTTTGATCAAAACGATTTACTTGCAACATTTGAAATAAACAATGATAAGGGTCAGGAGAAGATGTCCTATACTCATAGAAATAAAAGAATATCTGAGGATGGCACTTATTATGTAAGAATATATTCAGTACCTTTTTAAGATGAGCTTCTCAGATTCAAAAAAAGTGGTTATACCAAAGGCGGATCCAGTAAAAAAATACGGGAACACTTTTCAGGTGGCTAATATATACCTAACTCATTCAGAGTATGCGAGAGAAGATTCGATAGTGCCTGAGTTTCACACACTTTTATCCACGCATCATCAAAATTTTCAGGGCGAGGAGCTAAATTTACACTGGAACTTAAGAGAACCAAGAAATGGATTAATATATGACTCTCAAGATATATTTAAAAACTCATACATTAGTGGTTTTAATGTAGCTATATATGAAAACCTTGATGAAGAAAAAAGAAAAAAAGTAAGAGGCAATAGGAATAAAATATTTGAAACGAATGATTTAAGTGATAATAGCTTATTATATTATATAAGCGGAGGCAGAAAAATAAGAAATTATTCAGTTGATGTGGAGGTTGTTGATTTTGCTGGAAATAAAAGCAGTGGAATTTTTACAACAAAAAACCCACCGCCAGAATATACGATATTATCTGAAAGTTTTGGAAATGGTATTTTAACGATAAACTACGAAGGTCTTAAAGATACTGATGGAAACGATATATCGAATAACTTTCAAACATTAGAGTTATATCACTTTACAGGATTAACCTCTGGGGTTAGTGGCGTGGTTAGTCAAGAGGATGACTATTTTAATACAGCTGTAAGGTCGGTTACTGGACTCAATAATAGCCTTAGTATAGAGCTTTATCCAGAAGAGTTTAATTATTTAATGCCGCTAGGAGTTGATCAATTTTCAACAGGTGAAAATAATAATAATTACTCAGCCAGGAAGTATCAACCTTATATAAATTCATTATACGGTCAGAGAATAAGCGGGGGAGATGCTTACTATTTTACTTTCGATAAAAATTATAGTAGTGACTCTCAGTTTGTAGAAACATGTTATGGTTTAACTGGAGAAGGTGAAACCTCTCAGGCGGTTTATGGGTATAATGATATTATATATTTAGATAGCGGTGTTATAGACTCGGAAGCATATTATGGCACTAACGAAGAGAATCAATATGTATTTGATAATTCATTATATTTTCAAGATAGTTTTTATACTGGATTATTTATAGATGCACCAAGAGAAGAAATAACTGGATATATAGGTTCTGGGGCGGGTAACTCATGGGTAAGTAATAACCCTATATATTTAGAAGAAGGTTCGGGGATATATAATGTTTACAATTATGGGTTTTATAATGCAGGCGAGCAGGCATTCTCATGCTCAACCTCTGGATTAAACGAAGAGATAGTTGGTACTTATTCTATGCCAAAAGATAACCCTAACAGCTATGATATAAAATTTAGATCAGGGGAAAGGTTTTCAAAAACATTGGAAGAGTCGGCATCTTACTTAAATGAAATTGGTGAAATGCCTGCAGTTATACTTAACCCATACCAATTAGAATTAATTAAAAAAATGGGTTACGGAAATGGGTGGGTAGGATTAAGAAGAAATAAAGTTGGTATACTTTCTGGAGTTTTTTCTGAAAGATTCTTGAATGATGAAATTTTCTTAGAGGTAGACTTTCAACAAGAATCACAAAGAACAATAGAAACCATAAATTCTGAGAACGAAATAGAGTATGGATTAATTACGTCAAACGATGTGGGAGAGCATTGGTGTTGGGCTAATTCTAATGGAACACATATTTATAAATATGCGGGCAGTGGATACGGGAAAGTAAGAGAAGCTCATTTAAGTATAGATTTAAAAAATAAAGTTAGGGGTAATATTATAAGTTCATATGCAGCTACCGGAGTATCACCAATAATGGAATTCAGTGGAGTGTCTATAGATAAAAATAATAATACATTTCAGGCAAATTACACTTTTGTTGATACCTTTTATAACCCAGAAGAGCAGCAAGGATATTTAGCTAATAATTACAATGTAACAGGGATATATTTATATGGATCTGATCAACAAGATTTCAATATCTCTGAGGAAAATTTACTCGAAGTATACAGCCAAGAAAATGGAGGAATACAGAATACTATATCATATGGATTTAGTGGCGATATTAACCCTAATAAATATATTAGCATGATTCCGTTTGATACAATAGGATCAGGTATATTACATAAAGAAGAGTTTACTTTAACGAAAGCTGCCCAGAATCATATTTTTAATTTAGACGAAGCGAAGGATGCTAACCAAAATTGGATAAGCGGATCATTTGATTACCACCACAACACCATACCAGATTTAACTTTTGGGGTTTACTATAGCGGGGACCCTGCTGGATTTACCAATATTAATGCTACCGTTAGTGGGTCGCCTAGTGCTGAGGGGGCTGTATTCTTCTTAAGTAGCATACCAAGTGAATACGGCTACACCTTGCATGTCAACTCAGTTGATCAAACCTAGCATCACCCTAGTTTCCTTGCCTGGAATGTCTTCCCAAGAGTTAGCATCCTTAACAGCATCATTCTGATAAATGCCCTCGGTTTTTTCTTGCCACCAAGTCTTGATATATTTCTTCCTGAAGTCCTCAAAGGACTCGCAGCCAAGAGATTCCTCAGCTTTATGTTTAAGTAAGCTTGTAGGGCTAAGCGGGTTAACTCCAGACTTAGATTTTTTGCTATTATAACTAGGTGTACCAGAGGAGTCAGATTTATCTATCTCGTCGTCACCAACGATATGAACCTGAAGGAAGTTTCTCACACAACGAACAAATGCTCTGTTGCATGCTATGGTCTCTAGAAATTTTGTAGCAAAACTGCTAGTATTGTCTAATGTAGCATTAGCCATATCTTGAAACTCGACAGGACTTCCAAATGTTTCGTAATTCGACAAGAAAGTCATTTTACAGACAACAGCTACATGGTCTAGTTCACACCTTACGGTTTCATAACTTACATCAGAAAAACCCCTCAGCTTTGCAAGCTCTTTAATTCCGCTAAGTTTTATTAAAAGCTGGTAATCTGCTAGACCATCTATAGACCGAGGTGTGTCTTTACCTCTTGATTGAAACCATCCACGGTTAGGAAATAAATGCTCTTCACCAACCATAGCCCTCCAGTTAATTGAACCATCATCATTGAAGGAATATTGTACATTTTTTAATAAACCATTCTCATCTCTACTAAAGAGGCTTGGTCCCAATGAATTGTCTACACTACTGTTTTCTTTACTGTCTTCTTGTTTTGTCTTCGGCATAATTATATATATTTAGATAATCAATTTCTTCCCAGAAATCGTCTGTGTCAATAAACTTCTCAGGACTTCCTGATTTCTCTATGCCAGCTTTCCATGCAGCTTTACTAGAGTATTTTTTATTCTTTGACACAATGGTTTTATTACTATGATAGTAAGTATTATCGCATAGCCGTTCACAAAAGTCAAGGTCTTTTTTGGAGGTTAAATCATAACCGTTAATAACAAAGTCAAAAAATTTAAATCTATAATCATTTATTTTATTTTCGTCTTTACATATTAATGTATGTTTTATGTTTAATGAAGATAATTGAGACAAGTAATCTACATCAATATCCGAATCATCAAGGAAAATAGTAATAGCTGCTATGTTTTTCTTGAAGTAATATAATACATTTGGATTGATTTTTTTACTTATCATTAGGTTTACTCTTTTGTGCAGCCAGGGAGTTAACATTTCTTCATCGAGATGATAATCGCATCTAAGATTAACCAATCGCTTTGGGTCAAAATTAGAATTAGGTTTAAAGTCGGGGACTACTTCAAGAATTTTACTATGATAATGCTTTCCAATATTTAATGTTCTATATGTATTAAATAAATCATTATCAATATCTAATAATTCAAGAACCTCTTCGGCTACATCTTCAGGAAGAATGCCATCAATAGTTTTAGGATCTTCCTCAACGGCATATGAAGCCTTATTTCCATCTTTCGGTGAGTTTATACAGGTAGATGTATTACCCCAAATAGGCCCAGAGTTTGTGATCCACATATTAGAATAAAGCCCAACAACTGGTTTGTTGTAAGCAGATGCTAGGTGAACACAGAGACTGTCTACACCAACATGTAGAGTACTTTTCTCTACAATATAACATAATTGCTTTATGGTTGTTTTACCTCTCAGGTCTAAATCAATATTACCAGCCAATGGGTTTTCTTTTTCCCCGACCTGAACTATAGAGATATCCCCGATATATTTTTTTAACAAGTAAACAACCTGATCCCAATGAGCATAATCTCTTGATTGAAATTTATTAGTAGTTTGTATAGTAATATATTTATCTACATTAATCGGAAAATAATGAGATAGTACTGTAGGTCTAGAGATTTTAACCCCTAAGCATTTAGCGTACTCTTCAATTAAGTGACTCATAGATCTGAAAAAAGGTTTAGGGAGTTAATATCCTGCCCATTATGGGTATATACAGCAGTCCTTTGGGTTGTAACATAGGGGAGGTATGCAATATCAAAATAACCCTTACTGTGCCCCTTACCTTCAAGGTTAAAAATATTATCAAAACTTTCGTGATACTTTAAAACTTTATGTACATCAGGGTGATCCTCAATTAAATCAAAAAAAGATGGTTTTGTGAAAAAATAAATATTTTTATTTGGGTATAGTTTTTTGAGATTACTAATTAATGAATTGACCATAAGAACATCGCCGGCACTCTCGGGCATAACAACAGCAATTCTTTGAGACGAATCTTCTTTATCTAAAAATTCAGATAAATCAACCGAGTCTTTTATTTTAGAATTTTCTTTATCCGCCACACTCTGGAAATATTTCAAGATTTCAGATCTACTGAACCCGCTAGAAAGTTTTTTCATCCAGTGGGCGTGACCCTCATTGTCGTGAGGGTCGATATCCATATTTAAAATATTTTTATATATATCAGATAACCAAATAGAGTCATCCTTGATGTCTGGTGGATTGTATGATGGATTCCTCTTTTTTTCAGAGAAGTCAAAATCCCAGTTGGTTTTAGGCATATTGTCTAATATTTTTTCAAGTTTTCTGCCAACAACTTTAATGGAATAATTATCTATAACATACTTCCTTGCTTTTTTACCCATTTCGGATTTTTTACTAATACCCATATCGTAAACACATGATATTTGATCCGATATACTATTGGGCGATGTACTGGCTTTTATGAATTGAGTACCAGGCTCTCTGTACTCTGTCCATTCAAGTGGAAGACCTGCACTATGGTTGGTGCAATGCTCTTCCCCACAACTATAGTTTGTGACCAATGTAACTAACTCGCAAAGCTTAGCCTCTTGAATTGGTATTTCCTGACCGCCAGAAGTAAATGGGTGACAGTAAACATCCATTAAGTTATATATTTCGTTTAACTGAGATTCTGTAACTCCGTTTTTTACATTAGTGGTGTTTTGACTTTTTTCACTTTTGCAAAAACGACAGTCTAGCTCTTGACCTGAGTAGGGTTTAACCTCATACTGTTTACATTTATTGCAGTAATAAGTAGTTAATACATCAAACCTATCTATGTTTTTTTCCTTGATTAGTCTAGGTATATCCCAACCCTCATCCCAATGAGTATGAAGGAGTAATTTGGCATTTGAGTCTGGGTGTTTAGATTTAAAGAGAGCAAAGCCATCTAGGAGGTTAGGGACACTTTTTCTTAATTGATTCCTGAATACGAAGCCTATAATGAATGCATCATTATCTATCAAGTTTCTACTTCTTAATTGACTAGAGTCAATTTTATAAAAATTATCACAATTAACTATTCCGTGTAGGGTTTTTACGTGGCTGTGGCCAAGTTTAGCCATCTCACGTTCCGCGAACTCGGCCCACACGAAGTAGTTTTTTATATTATTGGCGGCATCAACCGCTAGTGGTAGCATGGGTTCTGAGTCAATAGTAGTCCATACCATGCAGTTGATTTTATTCCACCATTTTCTTTCCCAGTAATTATTAAATGCCCATATGTCTTCAGCGCCTATGTAAATATCAGGTTTGTGTTCTTTTATTAGTTCGTCAATAGTTTCAGACCCATAACTGGCCGACCTAGCAAGACTTGGGTCTTTGTTTAACCTCGCCAGTTTTGCCTTGTCATCAGGAAGGGTGCCAACACACTTCCATGGTAAAGTTGATAAGGGTTGGTAAGATTTGGGGAATCCGTTGGCAGCTTCAATTATCTCATACTTTCCAGTAGAATAAAGGTATTGCAATACATTTTTTGAATTCTTACCGAATCCAGTAAATGACTTACAGAAGTTACTGTGGAATAGTATTTTCTTTCTACTATTTTTTTTAGAGCTTCTTTTAGTCATCAAATGGTTCTATATCATTATTAAATGATTCAGTGATTTTTTTAATTCTATGAGAATAAATTCTTTCAAGCACGACAGTAAGGAAAGAAGATAGGCATTCTAACTCACCGGGCTCAAGGGGCATCTTAAATGTATTGCCACTAGCCCTGGATATACTTAAGCCAAAAGCCGGGACTACCTGTTTTTTAGTTTTGTACTCTTTAGTCTTTGGATCATAAGATTTTATAGAAGCCTCTTTATCCCAAGGGCTGAATTTAATGGTGGTTTTAGTGTCACTAGTTTGGTGAAAGGTGTTCCATTCATACCTACTTTTAATTGCTGAAATAATGGACCCGCATTCAAACTCGTTTAATTTAACTGTTATATTTTTTTGGGGATCATCTTTGCTACCCATGAATGTACCCCTGTGGCTTTTGGAATCCCAGGAATGCTGAAGTATTGCAGAAACAAATACTACAGGCTCTTTACTATTCTTGTCATAACCCATGGAGAAACTAAATCCGCATCCAGAGTTATTTTTATTAGGTTTATATATTTGAACACTCATAATTAATTAAAGTCTATTTTTACATTCTTACTTTCGTATGAACTAGGTTTATCTAAATGGTGCTTTACTCCATTTCTTTCTTTCGAATAGTTCTTGAAGTAATTTTCCTTCAGGGGGTCAACACCATTGTTTGATTCGGCTCTTTGAGCTGAAAGCTCCGCACTTTTATCAAGTAAGTCCCCGACGGATCCTTTCATGTTTGCGGTTTTATTTACAAAGCCATTTTGATCCCAGGGATCAAACGAGGATTCAGTGCTTAACCCAGGTAATGAAAAAACTCTTGACCATTCTTCTCCATTGTCATCTACGTATTTTTTTTCATCATTCATTCCAAAGAAAACTTCTTTAGTTTCTTCGGTTTTCGGGTGCTGGAAAATGTACAATGGCATAGTGTTTGATTATACCATAATCAACAAATAAGTCAATTATTTTTATCTAAATAATTACAAGAAATTTGAATTAAATCAAGCAGGGAATCAAAAAACCAACATACAGCACTAGATGCAAGTGGTAAAAGTATTAGTATCGGATTTTCTTCCACATATATATATAAGAAAGTAGAAGATAAAACTCCACACCAGAATCCTAGACATAAGCTACAATGCAATAAATCTTTTAGTACTTCTGATTTACCGCAAATACAATCCCTTGGCTTTTTTAATATTGAACCGTAACGTACGATCCACATTAAACCAACGCAGGATATTAAACTAAGAGTTATCAAGTTCTTGTACGGCCTCTTGGATCGCTAGGAGTTGATCTTTAGTGAGATGAACCTCTCCCCCAAAGTCATCAGCAAGTGAATACAATTCTTCTTTGTCTTCAGACTTAGCTAAAGCTGGACACCTACCTTTACCACAGCACAGCAATACTGTGCCGCCTTCTCTTCTTATGTTACTCATGATTTAATAATGTTAAGTATTTTTTTGACTGTGTTATTATAATTGAAAGTATCTTTTAGTTCAATACCTTTTATGTTTTTATTTTTACATTTACTTATAGCCTGTTCTGTTGCTTTGTAAAAATCTTTTTCACTAAATGTATTTATGCTGCCTTGGTTAAAGTCTCCGCCTTTAGAGAAAAACACATCATCATATATTGGCTCTTTACCATTTGGGTTTACTAAAATTGAGTTTTCATTGTTCGCCCAATCTTTATGTGAGGTAGCATTTAAAACAATAGACCATTTACCTAGGCATGTCGAATTGAATGCGGGGAGGTTCCAACCCTCAGCCCCGCTTAATCCGCTAAGATTTATGTCAACCGCATTATACAGCTCATTCATTTCAGAGTTAGTTTCAAGGTATGGTAGGAAATTGATATTTTTGTATCTTTTGCCTTCAAGGGCCTTTGCTATCAATGTAGACATTTGATCTTTATTAAAGAAAGGGTTTGTGATGCAGCAAGTCAACTGATAGTCGGGATTGTCTCCATATTTTTTAGCCCATAAATTAATTATCCTTTCAGTATGTTTTCTTTTCTCGAATTTACCTATGAGTCCGAATAATACTCTGTCTGACAAGTAAGTCTTACCTGTTTCAAAAAAATCTTCATCAAAGCCTATTGGTACATATTCTGTATTATCGCAGCCAGAGTCAAGGAAGCATTGCTGAGCATGAGAGCTACTAAAAATTGTTTTTGATTGAATTTCACATATAGACTTCTCTGCACTGGTTGGTTCATCTGTCTCGTAGAATGTATACAAAAAACTATTTGAACCTATATTAGATTCAGCCCCGTTAATGTGCCACATTTTTAATGTGTGATTATCTTTTGATAAGTTGGAAAATCTATTATTATAAGAATCGGATAACCAATCTGTGAAATCTTTATCGATCTTATCGAATGCTTTTAATTCAATTTTATTACCAACGGGAAAGAAGCATATCTTTTGATCGAGGTTATAAAGTGACCTTAACATGTTAACGGACACATTGCCGAAACTTAGAGAGTTTACTGGACCTATGAAGTTAATGTATTCCATTAGAAGGGCATATTTTCGGGATTAATAATTTCCTTTATACTATCAGAGGGTTCGGGACTTTCAACTGTTTCTTTTTCGTTTTCTTTCTTGCCGTTTGGTAGGAATCTAACTATATCTGCGGAGACGAAAAATCTCTGCTTGGGGCAACCATCTTTATCTTTCCATTTATTCACTTTTATTTTGCCCTCTACATAGACACATGATCCTTTGGATAGGTATTTATTGCAATTGTCTGCAACTTTATTCCAACACTCTACATCCATAAATAAGACCTCATCCTTGGTGCTATTAATTGCGATGGGGAATATGCACTTATTGTAGCTACCCAATTCTTTTAGCTCTGGCGATTTAGTTAGATTTCCAATACCTATAAACTTATTAATCATATTTCTTTCTCTAGTTGTTTTTTTATTTTTTTTACTGCTTTATTATGAATGTTAATACATCCCTGTATACTTAAATTTAACTCGCCGCCTATATTCTTCCATGGGGTAACCTTGTTCCCCTCTGAATCTAAATACCTAAGCTTGAATATTTTTACTATTCTTGAATCCTTATAAGTATCCGCTATTTTTAGTATTCTGTCAAGCATTTCTTTATTTACTAATGCCAACTTAACCTCATCCTTGGAATTGATGTCGTTAGTTTTTAAACAATCAAGCCCTACTTCCTTCATTGTTTTATTTTTATTTTTATTGTATAAGTTTAGGCACATCCACCTGGTTTCATTACCTAGGTAGGTTGAAAATTTGGTGTTTCTGTCTTCGTCGTATTTTAAGGCAGCTTGGTATATGTAATAATTTTTATCCTCTATTAATTCGGATTTATACGAAGGGCCGTCGTGAAATGAATTGGGCAGATAATTATGCACCATAGTCATAAATATTCCGCTATGCCTGGATACAAGTTCCATGAGACAGTCACCGGAGTCGTTAGTGTCTTTCATTCCGAATATTAGCTCGGAATCAGTCATTTCTTTAAAGTTTTCCATATTGAATTTTTGCTATGTTAACATAATATCATATGTTATGTCAACATTATTATGAGGTTTACGATAGATATATATAAGATTACCGTAAGGTATATATCCTTAAACATAAAGTTTAAGGAATAATATTATAACATAAAATCAAAAAATGTCAAGTAAAAAAATGTATCCAACTAATGATAGCCTATTAAGTAGCCTCAAGGACCTTTTTAAGGGGGAGACCGTGGTTATCCTGGGGTGCTCCCCCTATATTACTTCAATAGATAGAATTGCTCTTGAAGATGTGTGCAGGAATAACAGGGTTATATCATTAAAACAATCTTATTTATTGTTTCCCGATTTAGTTGATATTCATATTTATAACTGCTGTAATATACAGAGGTACGAATATGGGGATAGTAAACCAATAGTAATAGAGAGCTCAAGCGCCCCGCCGTCAATTAATGATTTTGATTTATTCTTTATGGTCAAGGAAAGAGATAAACGCAAGAGTGTATCGTGGGTATGCAATCAGGAGAAAAGTTTCAGTGAGATCGACAAGTGGTCTATTACCAACTCATCTAATCCTTACTTGAGGCCATATGGCCCCGGCATAATGACTGAAATAGTATTTTATTTATGCGAACATCTAGGGGTATCAAAAATAGTATTAATTGGTTGTGATAATAAATCCATGGATAATGTAACACATTTTTACAGAGATAATAATAATCATTCAGGTCTTACATTTAATGATCCTCATGCTAGCTCCCCTTGGGTTGACTTTAATGAAGAGAAGTTACTTTTCCTTAATTCAATGGTTTATTGGCAGCAATGGTTATCGACCAAAAACATTATCATTGAAAATGCATCCAAGTTTCATTATTATCCTAAAACAATTAATCATATAGATGTGAATGAAATTAATTCAAGATAAAAAAATTCTTATAACTGGAGCGACAGGCTCCTTAGGCCAGGCATTAGTTGGTAAATTAATAAATTTTAACTGCAAGATCATTGCATACAGTAGGGACGAAGGCAAACATGCTAACCTTTTTTCAAATAATCCTAATATTATTTCCGTCATTGGAGATGTCAGGGATTACGATAAATTAAACACATCTATAAGAATTCATCAACCTGACTATATTATTCATGCAGCTGCATTAAAGCGCATTGATGATATGGAGTTTTACCCCGACGAATGCATCAAGACAAATATTAATGGTTCCGATAATGTAGCGCGTGCAGCTTTATCTAATAATATCAAAAAATGTATTTTAGTATCCACAGACAAGGCATGCCAACCTGTCAATGTATATGGGTCTAGTAAATTTATTGCAGAAAGGTTATTTACCAACTATGATTTCAATTCGACAGGTACAGTTTTTGCTTCAATCAGGTACGGAAATGTAATTGCCTCAAGAGGCTCATTTATTCCATTATGGATCGATATGATAAAAAGGGGTAAAACCCTAAGTGTTACATCCAAAGATATGACCAGATTCCTATTTACTCTTAATGATGCAGTAGATGCCGTACTCGGAGCTCTTGAAAACTGCATAGGTGGAGAAGTTTTTGTGCCTCAGATTAATTCATACACTTTACCCTCATGTATAAAAGCTCTAGAGAGGGCTTTAGAATTAAAAGCTTCCACAAAAATTACAGGTTTAAGGCCTGGAGAGAAATTGCATGAGGACATGTTAGCGGAAACGGAACTTCCTTTTACATATAAAGTTCCTAAAATTAACTTACTTCAAATTAGACCTCAATATACAAAAAATAAATTCCAAAATTTCCCTAAATATGATGGACCTCACTTTAATTCTAAGTTATGGGTCCAAGAAGATGTTGATAGCTTAGTTAAATTAATAAAATCTGGTCTTAAATGAAATTATTTTTAACTAAATTTTCCAACGAACACTCATTAAAAGCTTTAGACTTAATCAAAGAAGGTGATATAGGGTTCGGTAAATTATCTACTGAATTCGAGAACCAATTTAAAATTCAATCTAAAAAGAAATATAATATCTCTACAAACTCTGCCAGCGCATCTGCATTCATGATATTTGATTATCTAAAAGATGTGTACGGCGAATGCAATGTATACACTCCATCATTAGCTTTCACTTCTCCAGTTTGGGCCGCCAAGCATCATGGCCATAATATAATATTTACAGATGTTAATAGTGATCTAGTTTTCGATAGTTCTGATTATTTGAGCAAACGTGCCTCTAGTGACAAAAGAAAAACTATTGTCATGCCTATACTTTACGGTGGTATAAGCAACATACCGCAACTGAAATTAAAAGGAGATGAAATAGTGGTGGTAGATTCAGCTCATTGTGTCTCACCAAAAATTAAATCTGACTTTACTTTTTTCTCATTCCATCCATATAAGCCTATTTGCTCAAGTGATGGTGGCATGATTAGTACCGACGATAAAAAAGCTAGTGATTTCTTCAGGCAATATAGAAACTTTGGCAGGAAAAATATAGAAAACTCCTATGACATTGTCCAGTCAGGTTTTAAATTTTACATGAACAACCTAAATGCCTGTCTTGCTCTTGAAAGCCTTAAAACTCACAAGGAAAGATTAAAAGAGCGCAAGGACAATTTTAATTCACTTAAAAGCAGAATAGGTATATTTGGTGACATTCTATTTAATGCAAAATTACTCAGTCATGATAAAGATAGCTCTTACTATTTTGCCACCGTTATAGCTGATAACAACAATAGAGATAAATTAAAAAAAATCTATCCAACATCAACACACTATCCACTACTTCATAAAACAAAGTATTTTAAGTCTGAAGTAAAACTTAATAATTCAGAATCTATATATGATAATATAATTAATATTCCATTATATAGTGACAATCAATCATCTATTTCTGACATTTGGGCAGATTCCATAATCTTAAATTAAAATGAAAACCTTTGTTATAGCTGAAGCTGGCTCAAATCATAATAATAATTTCGAACAAGCCAAATCCTTAATTAATGTTGCTAAATATTCTGGTGCATCCGCATGCAAATTTCAAACATATTCATCAGATACACTATACAGTAAAAATACCCCCGATTTCGCAGGTTATAAAAACATAAGTAAATTAATTGATGATATAAAGCTTCCTAGAGATTGGCAAAAACCCCTCAAAGAATATTGTGATCAAGTCGGCATTGAATTTATGTCAACCCCATTCGATGAAAAGGCGGTCGAAGAACTAGTAAACTTAAAAGTTAAAAGGTTAAAAATCTCCGGATTTGAGTCTACAGATTTTAGATTCATAGAGATGGTCGCCTCGTCTAAATTGCCATTAATTATTTCACTAGGGATAGGTTTCAGAATGAATCTTATAGGGAGAATTTTCGACATAGCAGATAAATATGGAAATGATTTAAGTTTCATGCATTGCAATAATGCCTACCCAACCCCAATCGAAGATGCCGGAATCAATATTGTAAAACAATTATCCAATGACGGTTGCTACCGATGGGGCCTATCAGACCACACAGAGAGTGTGCTCACTCCAGCATTAGCAGTCGCAGTAGGAGCTTCAATCATAGAAAAGCATTTTACTTTAAGCAGGAGGCTTCCTGGCCCCGATCATTTGTTCGCACTAGAACCAAAAGAACTTCGTGAAATGGTTAATCATATTCATTTCGCAGAAAAATCAATTCAACATAAAAATAGCGACAATTTATCTAAATCTGAAATTAAATTTAAAAATGCCATGAGGTCAGTGGTTGCAAAAGCCGAAATCAACAAGGGCGAAAAATTAACAATTAAAAACATCACCACAAAAAGGCCCTTCATCGAAGGGAATATCCCCGCCCAAGACTTTCACCTAATGTTAGGTACTAAATCTAATAAATTTTATAAAAAAGACGACTTCATATGCAATTAAGACCTGCAAACTTTAATGATTGGCAGCATCTACTAAAGTGGAGAAATGATCCTATCGCTAGATTAAACTCATTCGACCAGGATATTATCTCTGAGGATATTCATAAAAAATGGTTAAAAGCTAGCTTACTGAATAAACAGAGAAAGATCCTAATAATGGAAGATTCATCAGGAGTGCCAATTGGAACAATAAGGTCTGATACGAATTCTCAAAACGAAGAGGAGCTTTCCTGGAACATATCCCCAGATCATAGGGGTAAAGGACTAGGAGGATTAATGTTGTCTTTATTTTTCAAGAATACCCACGGCAAATTTGTGGCTAAAATAAAAAAAGAAAACATCGCCTCTATAAAAATTGCAGAAAGTAATGGTTTCGCATATAGCTCTCCAGGGGTGTATATAAAAACATTATGACAGATTCAGAAATTATTGATGAAATACAAAAAGTTCGCACCAAGAATAATAAAAACTGGATGGACATCTTAAGGATTGCATTCAAGTATGCCCCAGAAGAGGCTCGTTCAATATTATCGGAAATCAACAAAAGTGACGGCAAGATTAGTGGACTATTAGATCAGTTATCTAAAAACGGATGATTTAATACATAAGCATTTTTAGTTTAGTAGCCTAGTATATGAAAAACATAGAAGATGTATGTTTTATTGTTCAAGCTAGATTAAACTCAGAGCGTGTCCCTAGGAAAATGTTAAAAAGTTTTGCTAATTCTACGTTACTAGATATATGTTTATCTAAACTATCAAAGTCGTCAGTTATACCAAAAGATAATATCTTTTTATCTTGTTATGAGCCCGAGATAAAGGCATGCGGAATACGGCATGGAATTAATATTTTCCCTAGATCCAAACAGTCGGCTAATGAAGAAACTAAAATGGGGGTAATTTATGAATGGCATAACAAATTAAACATAATCTTTAAAAAGGACTATAAATATGCAGTGTTAATTAGTGCATGCAATCCACTATTATCCATATCTACTATAGATAATTTTGTGAAAGATTTTTTGCTGTCCAACAGAAAAGGGGCTTTTGGTGTATTTTTAAATAGAAACTATTTTTGGAGCAAAAGTGGAAAACCGATTACTAACTGGAAAAAACTACCCATTATGAATACAAAGATAGTTGACCCAGTTTATGAAGCTGCACACTGTTTATATGCCACACCTATTGGGATTATAAAAGACGGCTTCTTTATGGATGATAAAAGTCCGGCCGACCCTCATTTATTTTGCATGGAAGAGCTGGAATCTTTTGATATTGATTACCCCTGGCAGTTTGATGTAGCGGAAATTCTTTACGAAAAATTTAAAAAAAATACTCTTAAACCTTCTAATGTTTCGATCCCAAAACCTTTAAATCCAAAATGCTACAGCAACCCCATACCTAAACCAAAACCCACATCAGAGCCTAAAGGGGAACCTGCACTAGAACCTAAACAAGAGCCCCATATCCGACCAAAGCCAAAACCCAAGGCAAGCCTAAAGATAAAAAAAATCCCAAATACAAAAATTCTATTACTAGGTCCAGTCCTTGATAAACAGATAAGTAAAAAATTTCTAGAAAGAAAACGTAAAGAAGGTTTTGCTATTTTATCCTTCTCCTCGTCTTCTTTGGTATTCTTATATGACATAGGATTTTGTCCTGATTTTCATACATTTATTGACCCACAATCCTACTGTCATGTAATTGAACAAACCGGCTCAGAATTTTTAAGAAAAATTATATTTATAGGTCAAGATTTCATGACATATGAATCTGTTCTTAAAACTAATTCAACCTTATTCGATAAAGAGGGTGCGGGCATATCAAACTTTCTTTCTAATTCGCATTACCTTAATATTTATAAAAAAAATCCACCTATTAAAACCTATAAACAATGCTTTGCTTTTAATCCGTTCTTAATAGATATTTTAACCGAAACTGATTTTACAGATATTAACTTCCAATCAAATTTATATAGGTTACTTAATGGTAGATTCGAGATAGAGAAATTCTCATACTACCTCTTGCCTTTGATTTTGTTTTGGTTTAATAACTTATCTCGCCTAGACATCATAGGTTTTGGTCATTTTGATAAAGACAGGTACTTTGGTGGAAACAGAAGATCTTATGATGCATACCAAAATGCATACGAACCAGTAGTTCAATTTTACAGTAGAATTAAGTTTAATAAAAAAATAACAATATCAATTGATAAATCTAGTTTGCTTTATAGCTTAGCAAAACTAATAAACAATTCAAAAATTTAAACTTTTTAATCTTTATTAATTGAAGTATTTTATGTAAAACTTATAATCTCTTGTGTATTGATTATTATGGATATAAAAAAAGTTATAGTAACAGGAATTACAGGCCAAGACGGAAGTCATATGGTTGATTATTTATTAAAAAACACGGATGCAAAAGTCTACGGAACCATACGCCGTCTTAGTGTTAAAAACCACGAGAATATTATTCATCTAAAAGAGTCTGATAGGCTTAAAATTATTAACCTGGACTTGAACGATGCCCATAGTATTAGAGATGTGGTTATTGATATACAGCCTGATTATTTTATAAATTTTGCCGCACAATCTTTTGTCGCGGGTAGCTGGGACTTCCCAATCCAAACATGGGACACCGACTCAAACTCTGTACTTCATATGCTAGAATCAATTCGTAGGTTTACTCCTCATTGCAGGTTTTATAATGCCGGTTCTTCAGAAGAGTTTGGGGATGTAATTAAAAATCCACAAAATGAAGAACACCCACTTCGCCCTCAATCCCCTTATGGCGCTGCAAAATGTGCAGCAAGACACCTAGTAAGAGTTTATCGAGAATCATACGATCTTTATGCCGTTCAGGGTTGGTTATTTAACCACGAGGGCACACGTCGTGGGCTTGATTTTGTGACCAGAAAAATCAGTCATGGAATAGCTAGCATAAAAAAAGCACTAGAGCATGGCTCAGAAATACCTATCCTGGAGCTCGGTAACCTTGATGCTCAAAGAGACTGGAGTGATGCGGAAGACTTCATGCCTGGTGTTTGGTTAATGCTTAACCAGGCCGCTCCTAAAAACTATGTACTTGGTAGTGGAGAAATGCATACTGTTAGAGAATTTCTAAATGAAAGTTTAAAGTGTGCTGGAATTAAATACAAGTCTTCAGGATCAGAGGATACCGAGCAATACCATACCCTGGATGGTAAGCTTTTTTTTCAAATTAGTCCTAAATTTTATCGACCTGCTGAAGTTCATGAGCTTTGCGGAGATTGCAGTTTGGCTGAAAAAGAAATCGGCTGGTCACGTAAGACTGATTTTTATGGTCTTGTTAAAAAAATGTACGAAAACGATTACGCTATTTTATCTC
>Ga0181416_1000047_pt1 | contig 26532 bp, 39 predicted proteins | sample 39SPOviralmetaG_FD_130141 | JGI IMG/M metagenome (GOLD analysis project Ga0181416, IMG submission 130141) | Marine viral communities from the oligotrophic San Pedro Time Series (SPOT) site, San Pedro Channel, CA, USA - 39 SPOT_SRF_2013-01-16 | ecosystem: Environmental > Aquatic > Marine > Strait... | reverse complement strand
GTGTTTTAGCACGTGAATACACCCCACCCCGTGCGTTGCAAGGTAGGAGTACCCCCTAGCCGTACACATGCATGATAGAAATGATAGTTGTACGATAGTACACATGATAGAAGTGTCAGAATTTTGACAGGGTGTCGGGATATTGACAGCACAAGTGTCAAATTGATGACACCAAAAAGTGTCACACGTGTGACATTCCTATTTGCATTCAGTCGTTTTTTCAGGCAATATAAAGACAGTCGCAATGACGCGACGGACACCAACCCGAAGGGAAAATCAAAATGTCTGTTATCGTAAAAATCATCAAAGCCGAAGCCACCGCCGAAAAGAACGCAACAAAGCGTTTAGTTGAAAATCACGCCGATATCCTAATGGAAGCCGCCGCCATTGCCGATATCCGCGCCGCATATCGCGGCAAGGATTTTGCCGCCGCAATGAAAGCGCAAGGTTATGGCAATCTTGGAGAGCGTGATCAGCGCAACAGTCTTGCCGCCGTGCTTTGGATTGCCAGCGACGAAGGCACCAAAGCGTTTCACGATTGGGCGATGGATGATGGCCGCGCCAATTGTTCAACCTTGCGCGGCATCAAAAAAGCCGCCACCCCAACAGCTACACGTGCCGCGCGTCCGTCTGAAGGTGGCGAAGGTGAGGAAGCCGAAGCGGTGGACACTGCAGACAAAGCGCCGCGCACCGCCGCCGATATCCTGAAAAATGCTTTCGACCAGTGCCGCGCCGCCGGTATCAGCCCGGAGCAGTTTCTGGAATTTGTGATCAGCGCCGAAGGTGCAAAAGTGGCCGACAAGGCAATCGACAAAGCCGCCGCCTAATTGTCACACGTGTGACACTTCACAACGGGCCAGCCTTCGGGCTGGTCCTTTTTTTGTGCCGACATCAGCCGCTGGCTGACAGGTCAGATAGTAGTGGGGGGTGGGGCGTGATGTGATAGATGTGGGGCATGGGGTGTGGTGTGGCACGTTTGACATAAGGTGTGGGGTGTGGTACCTTTAAGGACAATCTGAATTACAGAGTTTTTTCAACCCGACTGTCACACCTGTGACACTTTCAATAAGGACAAGAAACATGAAAGAACAGTTTTACATCTTCGCCGACAACAATCTGGTCGAGGTCACTTGCTCACTGGCTCGTGCCACCGACGTTTCCAAGGCACTACGTGAGCGTCACGGCAGCTTCCTTGCTGGCAAGATTGTTGTTAAATCCTACATGGTGGATGTCTCTGCGGTGCAAGCCGCTTCAGATCGTTATGACGAATTGAGGAGCGAAAACAATGAAAGCATTTGAGAATGACCGCATCGTGCCTATTGCCAGCGCACGGCTGCGTTCTGCCGGTACATGTGAGCGAGTCGCTGCGCATGAGCAGAACCTGCGTGATCGCAAGCTGTATCCGTCGCTGGATCAGGGTGTGATGATGTCTGCCCAAAACTTCAAGGCATATGCCGAAGCCAAGCAGGACGAATGGCGCAGGTCATGGTTGTATCGTGCGCAGCAACGTCTGGCAGATATGCGCCGCAAAAAAAGTGTCACACCTGTGACAAACATTGAGGAGTGGAGATAATGATTACTTTTGGTTTGAAGGTATGTGTGGTGCTGGCCTATTGGGCTTTGGCTTGCCACCTGTTCTTTACAGAGACGACTGACCCTAAGTTTATCTATGGTGTGTTGTCTATGTCTGAGGCAATCGGGTTTATCTTCATTGCCTTTGGGATGTTCGTTCTATTTACTATGGGGTGGAAAAGATGACTGATAACAATGCAAAGCTACGCATGTCTGTCTATGAAGAACACAAGCTGGATTGCGCTGGATGTTGTGAGCCGTTGGATTGGCACACGTTCAAGATTCACGTGTGGCGTATTGCCGAAGGGGATTGGGCCGATGCGTTTCTACTGGCTGGTCGCATCGCTAGTGGCGAGACAACACTGCTCAAAGCAGCGAAAGAAAAGTATCAAGCGGAATCACGTTTGACATAAGGGATTGTGTGTGGTAATGTCTATGCACAATGTAAATGGCAACTTGGAAAAAGGAGATGTAGCCATGTTTATCAAAGTAAAAGCTATCAACATCATCAACGCTATCGCTGGCCGCAAGCCGACCATTGATCGCACCAACCTGTATTCCTACAACCGCCTTGGCAAATACTATGTCGGCCCTACGCAAAACAAAAAGGGTACGCCTAGCCAGTTTTTGCAGGTGAATGATGGGTATCATGTACGGTACTACCAGAATCCGTTTTGGAATCTGTACCGCATCGTGTCCAAGAATGGCAATGACTTTGTTGTCCATGAGGCACGGTAGACTGTCACAGGTGTGACACTTCGGGGTGGTGCAATGTCGTGCCACCCCCAACCCCAACAAGTGAGGCCACTATGATTATCTATGACCTGTCCAAAGTCCCTGCTGACGTTGTTGCACAAATCTACGCCAGCGAGAAATTCACCAAGTGGTTCAGCGAGTTCCCGACAAAGCTGCTGAACATTGACAACCCCAAGACTGTAAAGGGTGAGAAGTATGGTGTCCGCACGGCTGTCCTGTACCTGTCACCAGCCAAGAAGTCCGGTGTCAATCTGTGTGCCATGTCTCACATCGCCAAGTGCGAGGGGCCATGCTTGGATGAGGCAGGGCGTGGTGCTATGTCATCTGTCCAGATGTCACGCCTACGCAAGACGCTGTTCATGTTGCAATACTGGGATGATTTCAAGTCCATGCTTCTGACTGAGGTTCTGATCCATGCCAAGTATTGCGCCAAGCATGGTTACTTCAACGACGATCATGATTGGGTTGACAGTCCTTTGCGTTGCGCTGTCCGTCTCAATGGTACGACAGACATTCGCTGGGAGAACAAGCTGTGGGATGCAATGGTATCGCTTCATCGTGAGCATGGGGTGCAATGGTATGACTACACCAAGATTGCCAATCGCATGGTGCCTGACCTGTCAATCTACGACTTGACATTCAGCTACAGCGGTGTGCCAGAGTATCAGCGTTTTGTACAGACTGCCATTGACATGGGTATGCGTTTGGCTGTGGTGTTCCGCTATCGCACACAGATACCCAAGCATTTCATGGGCATGGATGTGGTCGATGGTGACGACAGCGACTTGCGCTTTATTGAGCCGCAGGGTGTGGTGTCCGCGCTGTATGCCAAGGGCAAGGCAGTGCATGACGACAGTGGTTTTGTAGTGGGATAAGTGTCACACCTGTGACAAAGGAGAACGCCATGAAGATCAGACCTGTAAATCCTGTAGCACGGGCGTTAGCACAGAACCGTCGTCGTGCGCAGGTAGTGCCACCCAAGAAGGGCAAGGGTTCGTATAACAGAGAGAAGGAGAAGACGAATGCACGGAAACATGAATCAGGTGAAACGTCTGGCTCATAAGCAGCCAGCCAAGCGGCGCGATAAGCCGTGGAAGATTGCACGTGCGGCCCAGCGTCGTGACAAGCAATACCGGCAGAACGCCACCTTTGCGGATGGCAGTGGTAGGTCACGGCTCAAGAGTGCTTAACCGTCGCAACTTGCGACACTAGGGAGTAAACAATGGAATACACACCGGCAGACTACAACGTCACCATTCATCGTGGCTTTGTGCGTGAAGATGGCATGAAGCTGTGGGGCATTCGACGTTACAAAGGTCAAGAAATTCTTGATTGGCGTGACCAGAAAACCTACGCACGTGATGAGGCAGCCAAAGACAAGGCGAGGGATGCGAGACACAATCTGCATCGCTCCAAGGTTGCCGCAATCAAAGTGGAGCGAGGGTGTGAATGCTGTGGACTGACACACAAACATTGGAAGAAGATGGGACGTAAGTTCTCCAGTGGATTTCACTGCTACTTGCAGTTTGATCACATTGATCCTGAGAGTAAAGCGCACAACGTCTGCGACATGATGGGCCGTGCATGGAAAGCCATACAGGCAGAGATTGACAAGTGCAGGGTAGTGTGCTTCAAATGTCACGTCGGACACACGGCAGAGCAACGTAAAAGAGGAGAGATACAGTGAGTAACATCTGGAAACTTGTAATGGACTGGCGGTACAACCCGCTGTCCCACATACCCGACATGAACACACGGCACATGGTGATGCAGGTGCTGGCATGGATGTGGTGCATTATCTTCAGTATGTCGATGGGCAGCATCGTGGTGTTTGGTATCAGTGCGCTTGCTCATGCCCTGCTGATTGCGGGCATCTTCATCACGGCAGGTGTGTTTGAAACAGCCAAGCGTAGGCCGCAGTATTTCGGTGGGCTTGGCAGAGGCAATGGAGGTGAGCATGATTAAGACAATCCTCACATGCTGGATGGAGACAGACCCAGCCAAAGACCCATTCATGGACAACGTGGTGCGCCTTGCCTGTATGGCTTGCATTGCATGGATGTTGTTCCACGCCTTCAACGGAATTATGGAAAGGATATATTGCTGATGAACAGGTTTCTGATTGAACATCATCCCGATGCCATCGCTAAGTCATTGTGTGATCAGCACATTGTCAAGATGCCATTGGAAGAAGCGCAGATGCTATGCACTAGCCTGTGGCATCATGCACCGGAGTATGCGGAGGAGCGTGGGCTATACAAGCCTGTGCATCAGAAGCATCCCTGTACCTTGTGGGCTATGGAGAACCGTGCCAACTACCGCTGGGCTTACAGCCTGTATATATCTATGCTGTGTGAGTATCACTACAGATACGGCAAGTGGCATGGTGCCGGTAAGCACAGCATTGCATTGTACGAGGGGCGGCATCTGCTACCAGACGGTGACGTGACACCACACCCACAATGCTTCAGCGGACACGACGACTGCAAGACAGATGAGGACTGGCCTATCGTTGCCTATCGTGCGTTCTATACGGTTGACAAGATGCGGTTCGCTAGGTATAACAAGGGCCGTGAGATGCCTGAGTGGATGAGGAGTGCCGCATGAAAACGATAACAGTCAATATCAAACACGAAAGTCGCACCATACTTGAACGCAAGGTAGAGGATTACTTTCGTGGCTACTCCCCATTCGGGTATGGCACTAGGCTGGAAACACCAGCATACTACGATGAAGACCAGCAATGTTGGGTGGCTGTGATATCCCGACACACCTCTTGTGATTAAGGAGAAGATGATATGAGTGAAGAAAAAACAGAATGGGAAATGCGCTTTGAAGAGGCGTCAGAAACATGGGAAAAATTTAGTGACCATCAACAACGGTGTGTGCTAGAATTACTAAAAGCATGGGTGCCTATTCGTACCCGTGTTGGTGAGTTGTGTTCCATTGAATATGACGATCTGAAAGCAGTTGATACAGCGTGGTGGAAACTAAAGAACGCCGTTGTTGATAAGAATATAGAAATAAAGGAGTGGGATTACTAATGTTTGAAGCAGCAATTATGTGCCTTGCATTGAACATCTACCATGAGGCCCGTGACCAGCCCTTCATTGGGCAGGTTGCGGTAGCCCAAGTGGTGATGAACCGTGTGCATGACGACAGGTATCCTGACGACGTGTGTGGTGTAGTTAAACAAGGCCCAACCTACTCATGGAGAGAAGACTTCCCCGTGCGTAATCGTTGTCAGTTTAGCTGGTACTGTGATGGCAAGTCAGACAAGACGCCGGATACAGAGGCATTTGAGATAGCCAGAATGATCGCCGTGGGCGTCTACAATGGTAATCTTGGAGACTTTGTTGAGGGTGCCACGCATTACCATGCAACCTACGTCCTACCCGAATGGGCAGAAACAAAATACAAGACAGTTCAAATTGGAGAACATGTATTTTATCGGTGGGACTGACTTGACTTTACCTACGCTTTGTTGTATAACAGAGCATCACTTGCCCTCATGGGCTTCAACTGTCACAGGTGTGACAAATGCAAAGGAGAAAAAATATGCCACTAGATTTTACAGCCGAAGAACTGATCCCCGAAGACATCAACTTTCCTGTGGTCTACGAGGACACTCACTTCCACAAGTCCAAGTACGTCATCAACGGTAACACGGGAGAATACCTTGGTATCGTTGGTAAGAAGTTCAAATGTGCCAGCCACGGCGACTTCTTTACTCGTGCGCATAACGCTGTGTCAGAGCATCTTGGTGAAGAGGTGTGCGACAGCATGAATCTAAAATTCAGCAAGGCACGTAACAATGCTTGGGTGATGATGGAGATGGTCATGCCTAACGTGTTACGTAAGATTGTCACAGACAAGCACACGACTACCATTGCACCTCGTCTCATTGCCCTGCATGGCATCGACGGTAGCTGTTCCAATCAGGTGTACTACGGAGCCATCGATTTCTTCTGTACGAATGGCATGATCACTGGCGACTACGACAAGATCAAACGTAAGAACACAACTAACTTTGACTTGGAGCGGTTCATTGGTGAACTGGAGCATACCATTCAGGACTTCAACAATACGGCAGACACATATCAGCAGTGGGCAGAGACAAAGCTATACACGATTGATGTGAATGCCATGCTCAAGTCCATCATGTCTGATGAGAAGGCAGAGAAGATGTTCAGCTTGTATAATCACGAGACTGTGACACGTGGTCGCAATGTGTGGGCTTTATATTCTGCATTCACTAGCTACGCTAACCCATTGAATGTGGACACTAATGGCTTCGCACTTCGCCGCACAGGAAATGATACGCAAGCACAGAGCCTGTGGAAGCGTGAACAAGACGTAGCTGGCTGGATCAATACTCCGCAGTTCCGTGAACTGGTAGCAGCGTAATGGCTTATTGGTACACCGAAGAGGGAGATATCGGTGCGGAAGAATATCTGAAAGAAAACAATATCAGGTATGAATGGGTAGGGGGAGCAGTCAGTATGATGTACATTTGGAATGAACATGACAAACAGTACATCTACTGGCCTTCCACTGGCCGGTGGAAAGCTAGGTTTTCCCGCAATAGCACTGCGTATCGTAGTAAGGGCATTGAGGACTTCCACAAAAGGTTCTTAAACAACGTCTTTAAAAAAGAGGAGAAGAAAAATGAGGATGTATAAAATTACCTTTTCACCCAATAAGTTTCATGGTGAACTAACTTGGTACGGGAAGGCAAGCCACAGTGAACATGCTAAATCTAACCTTATGTTGGATTGGCATCGTGCCTGTACGACACGAGGTTTAAATTTGAAAAGGGCAGAGATCACAGAAATTCACGAGGAGATAGTGTCATGGCAACCAAGCATGATCTACAAGGACTAGCCAACGATTACTATTCTTCCTATGAGTTCAATAACTTACGGGAAGAAACTAAGAGACAGTATCAATACCACATTGGTATCATGCTCGACACTGTGATCGACAGCAAAGCCATTCGGGATAGACAATGTGACAAAGTGTCATCCCGTCTGGTCAAGCTGGCCTACAACCAGTGGTGTGAGAGGGGTGTACAGTTTGCTAATCATGTGCTGTCTTCCTCTCGCATCCTGTTTAATCACGGGTTAAATATGGAGATGGTGTTGGTGAATCCATTCTTGGCTGTCAAGAAACGCTCTGTAAAGCCCCGTAGGACGGTGTGGAGTAAGGAACAGGTACAGACCTTCCTGAACACCGCTTATGGCGACTACAGCACCCGCAATGTGGGTTTAATAGCACAGATGGCATACGAGTGGTGCCAGCGTTTGGGTGACATGCGTATGCTACAATGGGATTCTATACAATTTGATAAGTCCCGTGTACATATTGAGCAGTCAAAGCGTAGGGCAGAGGTTTTCTTGCCTGTATCCGACGACTTGTTAGAGATGTTGGCACAACAGCAGCAAGACTTTGGCTTTCAACCCTACGTTGCACCAATGACAGAGCCTATTCGGGGTGTTTATCATCCTTACTCATTGCACCGCTTGCCCAAAGTGGCACGTAGGATCATGCGTGAGGCTGGTCTACCAGAAGAACTGCGACTATCTGACCTGCGGCGAACTGGCACAACGGAAATGGTTGATGCTGGTGTCGGTATGGCACAAATTATGTCGGTTACAGGACATGCTAACCCACAGAGTGTGAAGCCGTACATGAAAAATACTTTCACCAGTGCAGATTTAGCATTGACGGCTCGTAAAAATCATGATATTTAAACATCGTGATTGCCCAACGGACCTATATATAAACATATATAATGGAGATATGTAATGGATGTACGTACATTTGTAGAAGACTTAGGTATTGCCAGTGGTGAGTCTCGTAGGCTCAACTGTCCTGTCTGTAAGTCGTACAAGACATTTACTGCTACCAATAACATGGGGTCTTTGTTGTGGAATTGTTACAAAGCCTCTTGTAGTGTTAGTGGTTCTGTTCGTTCTCGTTTATCTGTAGAGGATATTCGTAGGATGAAAAGTGTCACACCTGTGACAAATGATTTTGTACTGCCGGAGTTCATTGTGCCGCATGACAATCGTATTGCTGTGTTAGAGTACGCAGATACGTGGGGCATTGACCCAGACAATCTCATGTATGATGTCAAAGAACATAGGGCTGTGTTCGTGTGCTATCACGCTAATACACCAGTAGATGCAACAGGTCGTGCGTTGGGGCGTAAGCTACCTAAGTGGAAAAGATATGGAAATAGTGCCTTGCCATTTGTTCATGGACGTGGTAATGTCGCTGTGGTTGTTGAGGACTGCGTGAGTGCAGTCGTTGTTGGTGAGTACGATTCCTTTGTCGGGGTTGCGATTCTTGGAACTTCCCTCTCTGAATCGCATAAAGGGTATCTCTCGCAGTTCTCGACAGCCGTCATGGCATTGGACCCCGATGCTTTGCCGAAGACACTACAGTACGCCAAAGAGTTGCGTGGTCACGTGAGGAATGTAAAAGTGCTACGCTTGAACTACGACATAAAATACCGTAACCCCGTGGATGTACAGAAGATGCATCTATTTAAAGACAAAGGAGAAGTGTAATGGAATTATCAATTATAAGGAGCCTTATGGATAAGGAGTTCTACGATGCACATCGTGGTGCGAAGTGTCCTGACAGGTTGTTTAATCCAGAGAACCGCAAGATCAAGAAGACCATTGACATAGCAATGGATCGCTATGAACGGACAGTGACACCAGAGGAAGTGGAAGCATTGTTCCTGTCTAACAATCCCACACTGACGCCATCAAACAAGCTGGCATACTCTGCTGTGTTCAACAATATCAAGAAGGAAAGCCCTATGGGCAGCGACGTGGCACAGGAGGTGCTGTCCAAGCTGTTTCAACAGGTTGTAGGCACAGACATTGCAGAGTTGGGGTTTGAGTATGTCAATGGTGATCAGAGCAGCATGGAGTCTTTGAGACGGCTGCTTGAGCAATACAACGATGACTTCCTGCCTGACATGAATGTGGAGTGGGATGACATCGACATAGACACGCTGCTTACCAAGAACGATCTTGAGGCACGTTGGACGTTCAATATTCCTACGCTTGCAGGACATGTGGAAGGCGTCAATGCTGGACACTTGATTGAGATTGGCGCACGTCCCAACACTGGTAAGACATCGTTCCACGCCAGTTTGATTGCCAGCCCCGGTGGTATGGCAGCACAGGGTGCCAACTGTATTATCCTTTGTAACGAGGAAGGCAGTCACCGTGTCGGCGCACGTTATCTGACAGCAGCCACCGGCATGACCATGCGTGAGATCAAGAACAATCCCAGCAAGGCTCGTGACCTGTACGCCCCCATCAAAGAGCGTATCAAAATCAAGGATGCTACAGGTCGTGACATGTCATGGGTTGAGTCAGTCTGTAAGACATACAAGCCTGATGTTATTCTTCTTGACATGGGCGATAAGTTTGCACGGCAGGGTGGCTTTGCTCGTCCTGATGAAGCACTCAAGGCCAATGCGATACATGCACGTATGATTGCAAAACAGCATGAGTGTGCCGTATTTTATATGTCACAGCTTTCTGCAGAGGCAGAGGGCAAGGTCATTCTCAATCAGGCAATGATGGAGGGGTCACGCACCGGTAAGGCGGCAGAGGCTGACCTTATGATCCTGATTGCAAAGAACCCAGCCAAGCAAGACGATGATCCAAATACTCCAGAGGATTTGCAGCGGCACATAAATGTTGTAAAGAACAAGCTAAGTGGGTGGCATGGGCTAGTAACATGTGAACTAGATTACCGCACAGGGAGGTATATGGTATGAAACAGTTAGATTTCTTTATCTTGGAAAAGAAAATGTCAGAACAACAGACATTGGACTTATCAAAGATAGCCATCTACTTTGGTGACAAGGGACAGAGGCGAATAGACCTGAATAGAACATCAGACTTCTTGAACTCTGTACCTGAAGGAAAGTACATTATTCATTCTACTGGTGGAACACATCCATTACCTATGTATGAAGATAGGTATGATTTTCCCTATATTCTAAACACCTCTACAGGTAATATAATTATGCCTAATTGCAGTAGGGCTGTGTATCCATGCTATACCATTGATAATGGGGTAGAAGGAAAACGAGTATATGCGCACCGTATTTTCGGAATGGCTTTTGTTCAGAATGATCTTCCTGTAGACAACTACAATGTTGATCACATAAACGAAGACAAACTAGACTATGCAATAAATAACTTGCGCTGGGTTTCTGTTTCAGCTAACATGAAGCAAGTTAAAAATAGGGCTAGTAACAAGAACAAGCAGTTCAAGTTTTACAGCAGTGAGAACTTTGTATAGGAGAAGATAAATGAAACTAACACTTGATGTAGAAAACACGGTGACGCACCGGGATGGCAAGATGCACCTTGATCCGTTTGAGCCTACCAATTCACTTGTAATGGTGGGTATGCTGACAGACCAAGGCCAGTGTCTGACGTTCCCGTTTGATCATGCTGATCATCCTAATCAGAACGATTACTTTGATCGTGTGCAGATGATGCTGGATGACGCTACCATATTGATATGCCACAATGCGCCGCATGATCTTGTATGGTTGTGGGAGTCGGGCTTCAAGTATGATGGGCCTGTGTTTGATACAATGCTGGCGGAGTACGTAATGCAGCGTGGGCAGAAAGAACCACTGTCTCTTGATGCGTGTGCGCAACGCTATGAACTGAGTTGGCAGAAGCAGGACACGCTGAAAGAATATTTCAAACAGGGCGTAAGTACCAGAGACATACCATACAATGAACTGACGGAGTATCTTGTAGCTGACCTTCATGCGACACAGGAGTTGTCTGACAGACAGTATGCAAAGCTAATGAGCAAAGAGTATGCAGGTCTCATGGACACGGTTGTCTTGTCCAATCAAGTTGCTGTGGTGCTGGCTAGAATTTATCAACGTGGGTTCAAGGTAAACGAAAGTGTGCTGGAAGATGTACGTGTTGAGTTTGAGAATGAGAAGCAGGTACTGACAGGTGAGTTGGAAACTATGGTTCATAAGTTGATGGGTCATCGACACGTCAATCTAAATAGCCCAGAGCAGTTGTCTCAAGTTATCTACAGTCGCAAGCCCATTGACAAAGCAATGTGGCAAAATAACTTTGATCCATACATGTCAAAGGAGTCGTACAAGGCTGTGATGAAAGAGAACAGCGAGATTGTCTACAAGAAAGAACCACAGAAGTGTCACACCTGTGACGGTTCAGGTAAAGTATATCGTACCCGGAAAGATGGGAGTAAGTATGCAAGGCCAAACAAATGTAAGGTTTGTGATGGGAATGGGTATGTGTTTGTTGAGTCTGAAAGGGTTGCTGGACTACGTTTTACTGCACCGGATGCCAAGTGGGTCAGTGCTAATGGTTTCACGACTAGCAAGACGCACCTTGAGATACTTGAAGGGTTTGCGCGTCATCATGATATGCAGGAAGCAATCAGCTTCTTGAATAAAGTAAAGCGTCTGAGTGCGCTAGATACTTATCTGTCATCATTTGTTGACGGCATAAATACCTATAGGAAGGCAGACGGTAAACTGCATGTCCGTCTCCTACAGCATCGCACGGCCACTGGTCGCTTCTCTGGTGCTGATCCAAACATGCAGAACATGCCACGTGGTGGAACATTCCCTGTAAAGAAAGTGTTCGTATCACGGTGGGAAGGTGGCAAGATTATGGAAGCCGACTTTGCACAGTTGGAGTTTCGTGCCGCTGCTTTCCTATCACAAGATGGAGTTGCAATTGAAGAAGTTTCTACTGGATTTGATGTACACAGTTACACCGCTAAAGTTATTACCGATGCTGGTCAGCCTACGGACAGACAGACTGCGAAGGCGCATACTTTCGCGCCGTTATATGGAGCGACAGGCTATGGAAGAACAAAAGCGGAGGCAGAATACTACACACACTTCACAAAGAAATATAAGGGCATCGCAGATTGGCATTCCCGACTGGCTAAAGAGGCTTTGACAACTAAGATGATTACTACGCCGTCAGGTCGCCAGTATTCATTTCCAAATGTCGTGCGTAAGATGAACGGCACTGTGTCGTACTTTACACAGATAAAGAATTATCCCGTGCAGGGATTTGCCACGGCAGACATTGTTCCTGTTGTGCTACTTGAGATGGAGAAGAGATTGTCAACTATGAAGAGTTGCATTGTTAACACAGTGCATGATTCAGTGGTGATTGACATTCACCCAGAGGAAGAAGAAAAAATTATTTCTCTGGTGAAGAACATGAACGATAATCTTACCGACTTGATTAACAATGCTTTTGCTGTCAAGTTAAATGTTCCGATGCTTTTAGAAGCAAAAATCGGTCCTAACTGGCTTGACACGAAAGATGTGGCATGATATAACTATGGCTCTTGAACTCAAGAAAGGAGTAAAGAAATAATGAGTGAACTAATAAATGTTAACGCTGGCAACTTTGCGGCTTTGGCGAAGCTAACAGGCATCGCTGATGACGGCAAGACTAGCAAAAAAACGAATACCCTAAATCGTCTGCGCATCTGGCATCAGCCAGTCATGGGTCAGGCAGAAGTAAATGGTCGCCTAACAAATGTAGAGACTATTGAAGGTGGTATGTTTCGCCTTGAGATCATAGAAGGTGATTCATCTAAGTTTGTGTACAGCAAGACTGTGACCATGCGTCCGTTCATGCAACGGTTCATGTATCGCAGGTACATTGCTAATAAGAACCCAAAGCCAAACGAGCCGAAGGGTAGCTTCCATCGCACAATCATGGCAGATAGCCTGAACATTGACCTGAAAGACAATACTGGCAAGTTTAATTGCGGCAAGCCTTCTGGGTACATTGAAGACTTCAAAGCACTACCGCCTGACATGCAGGACTTGATCCGTCAGATTAAGCGTGTACGTGTAGTATTTGGTGTGGTAAGTATGGATAATCCTGTAGATGCAAATGGTAATGAACTGGACGAAGTGACCACACCTTTCATTTGGGAGATTGATAACAAAGATGCATTCAAGGCTCTTGGTGATGAGTTGGGTGTGTTTGCCCGTCAGGAACGTCTCCCCCTGATGCACAACATTGTGTTCTCTGAGAACATTAAGAATGACCTACCAAATGGTAGCAGCTACTTCACTCCAAAGTGTAAGGCTGATATGTCAGTTGTGCATGAAGTAAAACCAGAGGACGAAGAACTTCTTGGTAACTTCCTTGAATGGGTAAAGAACTTCAATGACTACATCTGCAAGGAGTGGGACGATAAGGCTATGAAGCGTCAAGAAGAAAGTGCCAAAGCCGTACCCGAAGACGAAGCTGAACTTGTAGAAGACTTCATTGAAATTGAAAGTGAGGTAGCATAATGAATCACTCTGCTGAACTGGCGTTGCATAAGTACATGGATGATGCTGCTAAAGGCAAATCCACCATGTCTTCTGAAACAATACAACAAATTGGTTTAGACATCATGGGTGCGCTTGCTCGTCAGTTTGGCGAGAGAGAACCAAGAGACTTTAAGTTGCGCATGTCTAATGTTGGTAGGCCAACCTGCCAGCTATGGTTTGAAAAGAACAAGCCAGAGGCAGCGCAACCTAAATCTGGTAACTTTGTAATGAACATGATGCTTGGAGACATCGTTGAAGCTGTCTTCAAGGGACTACTTACAGAAGCAGGAGTTGAATATGGAGATTCAGATAGTGTTACACTTACTCTGTCAGACGGTACAGAAATCAATGGAACGTATGACCTTGTTATTGATGAGGCTGTGGATGATGTTAAGTCTGCGTCTGACTGGTCTTATCGTAATAAGTTTGACTCCTACGATTCCCTCTCTAGTGGTGATGGCTTTGGCTATATCGGACAGCTTGCTGGCTATGCTAAAGCAACAGGCAAACGTTCTGGTGGTTGGTGGGTAGTCAACAAGGCCAACGGCAAGTTTAAATATATTCCTGCCACTGGCATTGACATTGACAAGGAGGTAGCCCACATTGAAGAAACCGCAAAGAAGGTAGAGGCAAACGAGTTTGAACGGTGCTTTGAACCGGAAGATGAATACTTCTACAAGAAGCCTACTGGCAACAAAGTTCTAAACAAAAACTGTACTTTCTGCGATTTCAGAAAGGCTTGTTGGCCCAATCTAATTGAGGCACCGCAAGCTAAATCAAAGGCCAAGTTTCCAAAACTTGTGCAGTATGTGGAACTAAACAGTGCCTAACTATAAAGCCTTCCGTGCAGCACGTAAGTACGGGTATCGTAGCGGACTAGAACACAAGCTGTCCATCTATCTGGATGAACTCAAAGTCAAGTATGACTATGAGAAACTCAAGATTGAATGGGAAGACCTTGCATACAGAACCTACACACCTGACTTCGTGCTGGACAACGGAATCATAATTGAGACAAAGGGAATGTTTACAGCCGCTGATAGGCGTAAGCACCTTGCAATCAAGAGGCAGCACACGCAGCTTGACATTCGCTTTGTTTTTGAGAATAGTAGACGAAAGCTACGAAAGGGTGCTAAGTCAACATACGGAGAGTGGTGCATCAAATACGGGTTTAGGTACTATGACAGGATCATTCCAGAAGATTGGCTTAAAGAGAAGGGTAAGAATAAACACCCCAAGTTTATTAAGTTTAGTGGAACGAAAGTAAAAAGGAGATGAAAAACATGTCTATTGATCCAACATCCTTCTGCATCCAGTTGAAGCCCGTCGTTGATGATGACTGTGCGTGGACAGGAGAACTAGAAGTAAATATTATTACGGACAAGAACAATCCTCTTGACAAGGCTAGTTTTGTTGCTATGATGCATCTCAGTGAAGTAGTTGCATGTTCTGTTGCTTATATGGAAGAGAATCCAGACCTGATTGGTAAGATTGAAGAGTTCATTGACAGCCCAGAATATGAAGACGTACCCACTAGACAAGAACCAAAAGTTCAATATACTGATGGCAACATCGTGAAGTTGAACTTTGGAAGTAACACGAAGGGTAATGCATGATGCGACACGAAACGTACATGCGAAATAGGATGGAAGAATTGAAACCAGATGAGGAGAAGTTAATGGATGAGTTTTATTCAAAGCAAAACAAGCAAGCGGATATGGTGAACTCTCCGCCTCATTATAACAAGGCTGGCATTGAATGTATTGATGCTATTGCTGCAGCTACGGGTGATGGCTATGAGCATTACCTGCAGGGTAACATTATGAAATATCTGTGGCGTTACCGTTACAAGAACGGTACAGAAGACCTCAAGAAAGCGCAGTGGTATCTAGGAAAGCTGATAGAGGAAGTAGAAGGCTGCTATGATGAGAGTTAAGGTCTACATCACAATAGATATTGACCCCGAAGAATATCCTATTCCTGCTGACGGGGATGTCGGCATGGAGATTGAAGACGGCATTTGTGAATACTTCTATGATGTTGACGGTGCCGACATACGAAACATCAAAACACTAACGGAGAGATAAAAATGAACAACTATTTACCTACGGACTACCAGAACTTCATTGCGCTTTCACGATACGCTCGTTGGAAAGACGATGAACAGCGAAGGGAGACATGGAGTGAAACAGTCGAGAGATACTTTGATTATATTACTAGGCATCTGGTCACTAAACATGACTATAAGCTTTCTGATTCACTGAGAAGTGAATTAGAAGAAGCGGTGCTTAATCAAGACATCATGCCAAGCATGAGAGCATTGATGACTGCCGGTCCCGCACTGGATCGTTGCCATGTCGGCGGTTATAATTGCTCTTACGTACCTGTGGATAGCCCTCGTGCTTTTGACGAGACAATGTATATCCTCATGTGTGGCACTGGTGTAGGCTTTTCTGTTGAGCGTCATCACACAGAGAAGCTGCCTATCGTCAACGAAGATATGCATGACACAACGACTGTCATCAAAGTTGGCGATTCACGTCCGGGCTGGGCCAAGTCACTGCGTGAACTTGTCTCTCTCCTGTACGCAGGGCAAATACCGCAATGGGACATGTCAGAGGTTCGTCCTGCTGGCGCACGTCTCAAGACCTTTGGTGGTCGAGCGAGTGGCCCAGCCCCACTGGACGAGTTATTTAACTTTACAGTAGATATGTTCAAGAAAGCTGCAGGTCGTAGACTGTTTCCTATTGAGTGTCACGATCTAATGTGTAAGATTGGTGAGGTTGTCGTCGTAGGTGGTGTCCGACGTAGCGCACTCATCAGCCTGTCCAACCTGAATGACGATCAAATGCGTCATGCCAAATCAGGTCAGTGGTGGGAAGGCGAGGGGCAACGTGCGCTGGCTAACAACAGCGTTGCCTACAAAGGCAAGCCAGAGATGGGTACATTCATGCGTGAGTGGGTGTCCCTGTACGAAAGCAAGTCTGGTGAGCGTGGTATCTTCAATCGTAAGGCAGCAAAGGAACAGGCAGCTAAAAATGGTCGTCGTGATGCAGAACAAGATTTCGGATGCAACCCATGTAGTGAAATTATCTTGCGTCCATATCAGTTCTGCAATCTGTCAGAGGTTGTTGTACGTGCGTCTGACACACAGCAAACGCTGACCGACAAGGTTCGTCTTGCTACTATCTTAGGCACATTCCAGTCCACGCTTACTGATTTCAAATATCTTCGTAAAGTGTGGCAGAAGAACACAGAAGAGGAACGGCTGCTTGGTGTATCACTGACAGGTATCATGGACAACGCCATGATGTCAGGCAAGTCGGCACACCTTGGTATGAACATTGGTGCCACGTTGAATGCACTACGCATACAAGCAGTGACCACAAACGCTGCATTGGCATCTGAACTTAACATACCTATTTCCACAGCTATCACCTGTGTAAAGCCGTCAGGCACTGTGTCCCAACTTGTAGACAGTGCATCTGGTATCCATGCTCGTCACAACCCGTACTACATTCGCACGGTACGTGGCGACAACAAAGACCCATTGACGCAGTTCATGGTTAGTGTTGGCATACCAGCAGAACCAGACGTGATGAAGCCAGACAGCACGACAGTGTTTAGCTTTCCAATGAAGTCACCTCATGGTGCTGTCACCCGGTTCGACATGTCTGCCATTGAGCAGCTTGAACTGTGGCTTCTGTATCAACGTCACTGGTGCGAACACAAGCCGTCTGTCACCATCTCTGTGAAAGAGGACGAGTGGATGGAGGTAGGCTCGTGGGTGTACGAACACTTTGATGAAGTGTCTGGCATCAGCTTCCTGCCGTTCAGTGAGCATACATACAAGCAAGCCCCGTACCAAGACTGCACCGTAGAGGAATATGGAGAAATGCTAGAGCGTATGCCAGCATCTATAGACTGGACTTGGTTGCAGGACTACGAGAAGGAAGACACTACGTCAGGTGGACGAGAGTTGGCATGTACGGCTGGTGTTTGTGAGGTAGTTGACATTGCCGCAGCGTAGTGATAAGTTGATGTGGAAACGTGGTGATGGGTGGGTTCAATACAATCCCAACCCTCATCATCCTTGTTACGAAGAGTGGATGAAACAGAAAGAAAAGGAGAAAGAGAATGAAGCAAAAGATGATTAACGTCTTGAAGAACCATGCCCAAGCAAATGTACATCTACACATGATGAACATTGAGGCATACTTCAAAAATCCAGCAGGTATTGGTGAACATTCAGATATCATGGAAGCCATTCAAGGAGAGATGGACAAGATGGCTGTCCACGAAGATCGACTTGCAATCCTCAACAACTGGCCTGAAGGAGATGAATAGTGAAAAAACCAGTAGTGAATGAGAAACTTCTGGAGTGTTTTGAATCAGGTTACACGGCATTTAGTCGTGTAGCCAAGCGTAAGAAGTTTTACCATCAGTGGGCTAATCCAATGAAGAAAGGAACAACAGGCCACAAAGAGTGGCAGCGGGGATGGAACACCGCATACTTTGAGAATCTGGAGAAACTAAATGGACTTGGAACTAGAGGCTAAACGGTGGATGGAGGAAAAACAATTGAGTGATTTAAAAGCAGCAGAGTACCAGTCTCGTGCATGTGAGACAGCAATCTTTCCCAAACATCAGGCTATGGAGTATCTTACTCTTGGCCTGACAGGTGAAGCAGGAGAGATTGCAAACAAAGTAAAGAAGTTCATTCGTGACGGAGCATCAAAGGATGAGTACCTTGCCAAGCGCATTGAGATTGGGTACGAGATTGGTGATGTGATGTGGTACTGTGCTGTACTAGCGGATGAACTAGACATGAACCTTGGACATATAATGGAGAAGAACCTTGAGAAACTCGCAGATAGAAAAAAGCGAGGCGCACTTAGTGGATCAGGCGACAACCGTTAGAAAAGTCACCCCCTATAAAGATAAAAGCTGGTACGTCAAATGGACGGCCAGCTTCTTTATTCTTGCAGCGATAATTATACGAGCAGCAGACTATTCCCACTTACTAGATATGGTTCTGGGCGTCGTGGGAATGGGTCTGTGGGCATGGGTAGGGTTCATGTGGCACGACAGATCAATTATCGTGCTGAACGCTATCTCCGCTGCTATCTTGGCTATTGGTATATTGGAGTACCTTTAGTTGAATGGAGCCTTTGTATCTAACTTTGATCCGAAGTTTTCTCTTGTAGCCATAGCCCACTCATATAGTTGCTCTCCACCTTCGGCTGTCAAATCTTCGTCAAAGTTTCTACCTTTGCTATGCTGATAATAAATATCTTTGATAGAGCCACGGATATCAGAACTAAGTCCTGTGTACATAGCTTTGAAACGTCGAACCCTTCCAGCTTCCGTTGTAACATCCAGTTCACCTTCAAGAACAGATTTACGGGCTACATTTCTGAAGTGATTTATTTTACTCTTTAGAAGAGTCTTTTTGATACGATCACCGGGAAGATTAGTATAGTCAGAACTGCCTATATAAGACGCAACAGCAGTTTCCATAAACTCTCCCATACGAAGTTTTGCTTCGTTAGAAAGCGGTGCATCTAGTTTAATTCTACGAGGACTCAATTCAAAGTAGTCAAACTTGAGTCTGTCAAGTTCTCTTTCTACTTCTGTTTTTTCTTCTTCTTCAGTAATACCAGTAATTAGTTTCAAAAACGGATTTACATTTTTAACTGGCTCTGCGCGTGTTGGCCTACCAAGTGGGCGATCACCATTCTCTGCATCAATTGTTTGTGGAATAGAACGAGCAGATTGCTTGAACATATATTCCATCATGTCTACAGATGTCTGGTCTTTTACATAACGATAATCTTTTCCTGTACCGTCAACAAACGGCAGTCCATACGTACCAGCAACATCTTTCAACATTCCTGCGCCGACAGTAAATGTATTAAAGAAATTACCTGTAAAACGTGCCAGATTTTCTAAAAACGCTCGTTCTGAAATATCTCCAGAATCATAGTTGACAGCCAAGTCAGCAATGCCATCCATAATATCAAGTCCGACACCAGCACGGCCCTGACCGCCAGTAAATGCTTGTGCAATCTCCCTTACGTTATATGGAATGTCTACTGCTACTTTTTCGTTATCATGTAACTGTGGCAATTCTACAACACCAAACATAGGTTTTTTGTTGGGGCCGGAGTGACGATATATAAGATCAGCAAGCATAGCAAAGCCCATGAATGGGCCTAAATTTGCCTCTGCTTTAATAGTTTTATTGGGATTAGTAGGGTCATAATATTGATACGGCCCTGTAGTTTCATCACCGAACTGATTACGTACGGCAAAAAAAGCACTCAGAGTAGCAAGTCCACTGATAGACTTACCAAATCTTTCGGAAAACGCTGCCTTCTTTCCGCCTTGTTTCTGAAGAATACCAGTCCCAAAATCAAACATGCCTAAAATCGGTATATGTTCGTATGTAAAGATAAACTGGTTAATCAGATACCGTGGGAACGGTACTGCTTGGGAGGCAAGAACACTATTTGACGCCACAGAAATAAAAGTATCAGCTATTTTGTTAAAGTTACCTGTCTTACCTTGAAACTTTCCTGTTTGATATGTAAAGGCAAGAGCCTCTTCCATAGCCTTTCCAATTGCCTCGTCATCAATTTGACTAAACATTCCTTGTGACTTTTTAGCGTTGGCAGGGTCTAAATAATTACGATCAAAAAATCCTTTTAATCCACCTTTTTCACCAGCAGCGCGAAGTTGTTTATCAATCTCACGGGCAAAAATAGCACGTTTAAACATGTTATCTGACATAGTGTTTAGGTAGTTTGCTTTACGAGCAACCCAAAGAAGTCCACCTTCTTCACCTGTTAATTCACCAATGTCGCCCATTTCACGGAATATTTCTTTCGCCAAGTTTGACTTTTTAAACCGTGGGTCACGGAACATTAAATCTAATGCAGCAGTCTCTGCAGTTGTTGTACCCAGCCAAAGGTCTTTCATGTACGCTGCATCAGCACCCGTGCGCATTTGAGCCACGCCCATTTTAACTGCACGACTTCCTTCATCTGCAAGTTGCTTGTTTGTTAGTCCAGCAATCTTCAAAGCAGAGCCATAACCCAGATTAGCAAGACCCGCACCAAGGTTATCAAGAGCGTAAACATAATTACGCATGTAACCATTTGTGGTGTTACGTGCCGTCGTAGCAAGCTGAACAGTCATAAGACCAATACGAGCCTTGTTAATTGTAGGAAGACTAAACCAGTTGTGGTACAGGTTTGCTACCTTAGAATCCTTACCTCTAACTGGTGTTTCTTTTAATCTTTGTCTAGCACCTTCGGTAATACTACCAAGGTTCATTAGCCTCTGATCTACTTCAGTAAGTTCAGATAAAAGTTTTTTTCTTTCTTCTTTTGCAATACGGCCAACTGCACCAAGTTCTCTACCTGCAGAACTGAGACGTTCAGCAAAGAGTGCAGAAAGTTGGCTCATGGAGACATTATATTTACTTAGGATGTCTGCCACTTCTGCTTCTGAAATATCTCCATCTGCAAGGCCACGAGCAAGACGAGAAGACATTCTTTCTTCTTTTATCTTGCCTGTTTTACTAACCTTGCCCAGAGGTTTAATTTTATTAACCAATTCAGCAGCGGCACCAGCAATGTTTTCTACTTCTTTTGTTTCAAGGCCACCAAGACGCATACGTAGAGACTTACCTTCTGCCAGTTTATCTGGGATGGTCTCATCTAATGCCATCTTCATGGTATCTGCAAATTGCTTTGCATCTTTTCCTACGGTGCTATTGCTGTTGAATGTACTCTTTTTCGTGCTTTTAAATGTTTTAGATGTAGTTGTTTTGTGAGCCGCTTCTACGTTTACTCTTTCTTTTTCCAAAGCAACCTTACGAATATTTTCTGCTTTGTTTCTAGTTAGGCCACGCTTCACTCCTGTGACAGCACCAATTGTTCCAGACGCCCCCACGCTAAGAGCAGTAGCTAGTCCAACATTAGTCATGTCTACTTCTTCTTGTAGACCTGTTTCTACACGGGTCTGCTCTTGAGCGAGAACTGTTCCAGCAGCAAATGGTACATCGACTGCAGCAGAACCAGCGGCACTTCTCAATCCTGCACCCCGTAAAGCTGCCCCTTCAGCACCACGCTTCAATATCTGACGAAGGCCAATTTTAATGCCTTGTTGCCCTGCCAAAGCTGCAGCCTTACCTGTGCCAAATGAAAACATACCGGCATAAGTGGAGGGAGCAGTAAATACGCCACCCAAGTAGTCTTGAGCAGCGTTAAAACCAAACTCTGTGTCCATACGATCAAACGTATCCATGAGACGGCCCATACGAGCCTTGCCCTCATCATCTGCGTCTTGCGCATAAAAAAGATCACGTGTTGCCGTGACCTCGTTTACGTTCTGGTATCGGAAATGCTCCAGAAACCTGTCGTATATTTCTTCCGGTTCTGTTGAGGAAAACCCCTCTCTTTCACCTAAAAATACAGCAGCGTCAGAAAGAAAGTTGTCATCATTTATCAAGACCTCTTTATTGAGGTCTTCACCATTGTAAAGATGATACGACATTATTTACTCGCTTCTGCCCAATCTACACCTGTAGAGGATTTAAAAATAGCTTCTAATTCTGCTTGGCTCTTACCGGCGTTATTTCTCCTAATTATAGTCATAATTCCATTTGCATTAGCATTTCTGGTGCTGCCTTTTGCGTTTTGTTGTCCCGGCATATTGCTCAATAGACCTGTCATAAGCGAGTCTGGAATTACTGGCCCTGTAGCTGCTGCAGATGCAGACGCACCACTGGCAGCGTTATTTGATCCACCTACAGCCGGTGGAGTCGGTACAACGGTACCTGCAGTAGTTCCACCACCAAGAACGACAGAATTTTCCCATTCTTTAGTAGCCATGTCTGCGGGAGCAAAGACAGCTTCACCGACAGAAAGATAGGGATCACCGTCTTCAGGTATAACTTTTATGATGTGTTTTCCGTCTACCGCACCAAAACTTTCAACAAACTCACGAGGATCGTACCGTTCTCCTTCTGGGCCAATACCCACATAACCATTATTTACCGCTTCTAAAAGCAAAGTAGTCATACGAGCAACCGCTTTGTCAGCCTTTCGGTAAATGCTTGAATGTGTACCGGCGTCTCTATACATCATATTATTATCAAAATCGGCCTTTAGATTATACGATGCCATAAGCGCAGAAAGCAAAGAGCCTTTAGTAGTTCTTCTTTGAGTTTCCCCCATTTCAGGTTTAGTAGCATCTCGTAAAAGTGTTAAGCGACCACGAATAAGATTATCTGTACGCTTCCACTCTTCATCTCTATTCTGTTCTGGAACTCTACGGTGTTCTGCTTGTAAAGCTAGAAGAGTTCCTTTTTCAACAGTATAATTGCTACCAATAATAAAGCGTTCATCCGTAGGGTCAGCAGATACAGGAGATATGGCTGCAGAAGTTTGGTCAGTTGTACCAAACATTCCTGTCACTTCTTCTCCAACTATTTCTTCTGCCGACTTACGACCAAAAATAACATCAAGAGCAGTTTGCTGTGTTCCTATAGGCGACTGAGAAATGTTTGGGAGAGGCTTTAGTTTTGTGAAGGTACTAGCAATTTCTCGTGGAGTTATTGTTGCAGAATCAGTTCTAGATTCAAGACCCATTTCCGTAATTGGATCAATTCCAAATGAAGAAAATTGTTCGTTATATCTACGCGCAATAGCAGTTGCGCCAGCAACGCCACCATTCTGTTCAATAAGATAAAATGCTGCTTCCATTGCTTCTGGAGAGTTAGCAGACCTATCACCAGCTACCAATGCAGCTAACTGTTTGACTTGATCTTCTGCAGCATTGAGGACTTCTGTATTGTCTTCGGAAATCTGTAGACCACGCTCCATACCAAATCTACGGAGTTCACGAATGTCTTTATCTCTACGGTCTTCTTGGCGCAGAGTTTCTTCACCGAACCCTGTTGCTACACCACCCCAAAAGTCAAGATCACCAAGAAGATTTCCCAAATTAGCAAATGGCATTACACTCTCCTCGACATAAGACCGCCTTCAGGCTGCGGCTCTTGCATGACCGGCATCTCTTCCTGCATCGGCTCTTCCATAGCAGGTGCTTCATCCTGTGCAGACATATCTGCTGCAACACGCTGCGCCAATTGATCAGGCAGCATGGACTCTTCTTTCATTCCGGTGTCATATTCAACTCCGGCAGAGTCAGCAATCAGGCTCATTGCCTCAATCAATGCTGGCATAATAAGAATACCTACATCAACAGAATGTTTTCCTTCCATCACACCAGAAAGTTGAATGGTGTTAGCAAGCACAGTCAACGGAACGCCCATTTCAATGACGTTAATCAGCCCCTTTGCAAACTCGTCCTGTCCGATACGTGCTAGATAATATGAAACAGTTTCATCCACAGTAGAAAACTGCGGAGGATTTTGCCACGGCCTAGCACCTAGTTCGTGAGTTAGACCCTCACCCGGAATAGGACGATTGAATGTAGGTTCAGTTACTTCCATTTCGTTTTCTCATGTCAATAATTTCAAGACGGTCATTACGAATTTGTTGATACGCTTTGACAGCATCTACCAATGGCTTTGCTTCTTTCATAGAATTATTACCGTTGCGCATCATATTGCGCATTGGCGAAAGAAGACCACGATCTGGTGTCTGTTTTTGTTTTGTAATGTCGGGAATACGAGAAAAAGACCGCATAAGATTTGTAGCTGGATTAGTAATCATTTGTATTTCCTAACTGCTTTATCCATCATAAACTTAATAGCTTTTTTCATCTTCGGCTTATTAGAGATATAACGGGCAAAACGCTCACCATATTCACCATATAACCAATGCAACCATTTAGGTGCATCATTAGTAATCCAAAGACGGAATCTGATCCAATCTATATTTGCTGGGCCGTACACTTCACGTGCAACCCAACACCATTTACCAATTGCTGCTGCGCCAAGTTGACCGATAATGCCACCAATTGCTGTTTTAGCAGCAGAGCCTTTATTAGCTGCAGCCAGAGCAGCAGTAGCGTCTGCATCAAGTTCTGCGATTGCAATGTTGGTAATGCGATCAAGTTCACCCTCTGCAGATTTCCATGCCCACTCCATAGTGTCAGAATAGTGTTGCCACAGATTGGCATAAGCCGTTTTACTAATATCTAACACGGCATTTGCATTTAGTTCATTTGCTCTGTTCACAGCAGCAGTATCCGCTGTAGCAATCTGACGACGCCACTGTGCATTTGCCTGTGCAATCACAAGCTGATTCTGTGCATTAAACTGATCACGCTGATTGTTAATCTCTGCGTTAAAACGCTCTACAGTGTTTACCTGACCTGCGTTAAATTGTGACTGTGCATTCGCCTGTGCAGAATTAAACTGTCTCGTTTGAGATGCAAGGTTTGCAAAGAACTGATTAACTTGATTTTCACTTGTTGCATTAAACTGACGTGCGGCATTTTCTGCAGCTTGATCTGTAAACAACCCTTGGATACGTTGCTGTGCTTTAAACAAGTCAGTCTGCTGACGATTAGATAAATTTGCCATGTCTGTCTGCAAAAATGTTTCAGCATTCTGCACCGCAGCTTGTTGGCGGTTATTCAGATTTGACTGATCCATCTGTGCCAGTGCGGCAGCTTCTGCCATCACAGTAGCCTGTGAATTAGACAGATTGTTAAGGTTCATTGTGTTAGCAATGCGGCTGTTCTCAAGCTGCACCTGCTGCTCTGCTGTAAAGTTCTGATTGGCAATGTCACTGATCTTTGCAGCGTTCTGCACACGAGCCTGAAACTCCTGCGTAAACTCCATACCCATAAACTCTGCACGTTGCTGTGCAGCAAGCATGGCACGTTGTTGCCTGTTGGATAGGTTCTGCGACTCAAATTGTGCAATGGTAGATGCATCAGCTTGTGCAATAGGAAGTGCTGACTCAAGAGTTGCCTGTACAATTGCCTGACCTGCAATACTACTTGAGCCAAGTCCACGTGCAGCCATTTCTTGTGTCGCACTACGAAGTGCGCCAGCAGCCCATGCAGGTGGATTCTTAGTATCAAAGTTTGCAGTGAGAGAGGCAAGCTGACCTTGAACAGTAGCTTGTGTAGAAGGAGTGGCCTCTGCAGCTTGTACCTGTTCAGTAAACTGTGCAGCAGTCTGCGCATCAGCGGCACCGGAGATGAGTTCCCCCTGTTGAATTTGCCTCTGCACAGGATTGTCAATTAGGATGGCATTGCCCTGTGCGGCAGTGACGTTGCCTACACTAGATGCCGTTTGCTGGGCCGCTGTGACCTGCGCACGGGGGTCTACAGTACCTTGCGCTGCCTGTGTAGCCTGAACTGCAGCATCCACGGCTGGTGCGGCTGTAGCGGCTTGCATTTGCGCTGCCTGTTCTTCTTGTACAGGAGCAGCTTGGGATGTCGTAGCCATAGCTGTGGGAACAGCCGTTGTGCCAGTTACAGTGCCTACTTGCGGTGAAATGTATTGACCAGCCTCAGAGGGAGTTGTTGCAGCTACGGTGACACCACCTTGAGGTAATGCAGGATCAAACATACGCTGCACACTGGCTTCTTGCACATTCTTGGGCGTACCACCCGTCTGCATCTTCACTACACCACCCTTTGCCATCTGCACAGCAGCATTTTTAAACTGCTCCATACGTGCCTGACGTGCAGGGTCTTGTTCAATGTAGTTCTGGAACTCGCCCATGTTGCCTGTATAGCCCATGCTCTTGGCGATTTTGTTCATCGCTTCTGGTTTGAATGCCTTGAATACAGCCATACTAATTCATTCCCATAAATACTGT